>JACCED010446707.1_pt1 | contig 37296 bp, 30 predicted proteins | sample 7455021 | NCBI WGS metagenome assembly JACCED01 (sample SAMN15323456, study PRJNA562643) | freshwater metagenome | isolation source: river surface water | place: USA:Blue River Watershed | collected 2017-08-19
ATTAATAGATCTAAAGATAATTGTTGTAAATTAATATTAATGCATAGTATAACATGGACACCTAAAATGGATGAATATATTGATAATATAATAGAATTAGAAAATTTTTGTAATAATAAATTATTAATAATAAATGAAACAACATATGATATTGAAAAAAATAGTTTATTACTTAAAATTGAAAAAGAAAAGGATAAATTATATAAAGAAATTGAAACATATCGTATTATTTAACAGATATAATAAATTTTATTATTTTAAAAAAGATAATGTAGTTTATGGATAATTTTTTATGAAATTATTATGAAATTAAATTTTAAATTTAGAAAAAATTATATAAGTTATATTTAATGGTTTATAAATGTAAAATAACTGAAATTCAATCTGGTGAAAGTATAAAATACGCAACTGCTTATACATATTTATTAGATGATAAACAAATTGGTAGAGTTGTTTTTACAAAAAAAATTTCTGGCAAATGGAAAGATTGGTATCTTTTATCAAATGTTATAATATATTCTGAATATAGAGGTTTAGGTTTATGTGATAAGATGTTAAAATGTGTGCTTAAAAAATATTTAAATAAAAAAATATATTTAGAAGTAAAAGAAAATAATATACCGGCAATAAAATGTTATACTAAATGTGGTTTTAAGATAAAAAATAAATATAAAAAAAACATAGTTATGATTAAATGAAACAACATATGATATTGAGAAAAATAGTTTATTACTTAAAATTGAAAAAGAAAAGGATAAATTATATAAAGAAATTGAAACATATCGTATTATTTAACAGATATAATGAATTTTATTATTTTGAAATTGAAATAAATAAAGATAATATAGTATTTAATATTTTATTATTTTTAAAATTATTAATGTATATTTTTTATAAATATATTTATTTTATAATATTGGTAATTATATGTTAAAATTAAATTAAATCTTAAAATAAACTTGGATATTTTAATTTTGCTTCATTCCATAATCTATTTTTTTCATTTGCTTCAAATCGTTCTTCATCAAATTTCTTTTCAATATTTTCTCTTTTTTGTTTAATTTTATCATATTCTTTTTTATCTTTTGATGATAGTGTTGAATATGTTTTTGATAAAATTAAATTATCTTTGGTTAATTCATCTTGATATTTTTTCAAACGAGTTTCATATTTAGTTTGTTCTGTTTTAGTTAATTTTGATGGATCAATATCAATAACGACTGTTGAAAAATTAACTTTTGCATTTTGAACACAATTAGATTTCCAAATTCCAAGTGATTTTAGTCTAGATAATTCATTTTCATCTTTAATGGAAGATGATGATGAAGAAGTATATTTTTCGGGTGGTAATCTTTTATGAGTATCTATATATGCAATAAATTGTTGATATTTATTTATCCATAAATCTAAATTACTTTCAACATTAAATAAATTTGAATAATCTGTATATAATTTTTCAATGGCATTTTTTTTATTAATATCATCTTTAAATCGATCTCTATCATAAATTTTTTGTTGAGTTCTAAACCATACACGAAGATTACATTCATCAGGTTTTTCTTTTGTTTCAACTGGTAATCTATTATTGGTCTTAATAAAATCAATAATATTATTCATCTTCATAAACCATTCATCAAGTTTTACATAAAAATATTTTCCATATTTGTCTTTAAAATTAGTCCAAGATAATCTAGTTTCTTCATTTGACATACATTTTATTTTTTTATTAAATTGTTCATTATTTCTAGACATCCATTTTGCTAATTTATATTCATTAATTTCATCTGAAATTGATATATCATCATTTTCATCTTCATCATCACTTGAATTATATTTTGCTGATTGTGATGGCAATCTATTATTATTATTAATAAAATTTTCTAATTTTAATAAATGATTATTCCAAATTGTATTTGTATCTTGAAATAAATGATTATATTCTGTAATAAAGTTATTCCAAATATCTCTAATTTCAGGTAATCTCATTATATCTATATTATTTAAATAATGATGACGTTGATCATGTACCCAATGTGCTAAATATTTTTGATCATTTATTTTTATTGACGGTAATTTATTATTAATTTGAATATATTCTTTAATTTTATTTAAATTTTTATTCCAAGCATCAATACCATATCCAAATTTTCTAATATTTACTATTATATTATCTAATTCTTCATAAATTTTATTGTTATCTTTAATATTTCTTGTAATAATTCCACCATCATTTTCATTAGAATTCATTATTAAAACTTTATTTTCAATAAATGTTTCATCATATTCCTTTAATTGTGATATAAAAAATCCAATATCATTATATTCATCACACCATAAAAATATTTTTGATATTTTATTTTTATCATTAATATTTTTTCTATTTGCACGACATAATCTTTGAATTATTAATATTTTACTATCAGTTTTGTACGTCATATAAATAGAATCACATTTAGGTATATCAATACATTCATTTAATATTTTAACTGAACATATAATTGAATATCCATTGAAATTACTAAAATCATTAATTATATTTGTTCTATCTAAATAATTGGTATCTGAAATTATTAGTCCTGTAAATAAATTTACAGCATAATATTCATTCAATTTGTTTAATATTTCCATCATTTGAATTGCTTCTTCTTGATTTCTTAAATAAACAATACATTTTCTTGAACCTGTTTCTAACATTCCTCTTAATAAAAATTTACCTTTAATAGTTAAATTTTTATCAAATTCAATAATAGATACTTCTTCTGATATTTCAGATAAAGTTGTTTCTATTCTTAAATCCGGTAAATAAATTTCATAATCGCATATATGTTTTTCTTGTATTGCTTTACTCATTGAAAATGTATAATTAACTTTTCCAAAAATCTTATCATTAATATCTTCTGAACTTTCGAATTGAAAAAACTTTGGTGTTGCTGACATAAATAATATTTTATGTTCTGAATGTAAAATATCGTAAATAGGTGTATTTTGATTTTCACTTTCAATAATATCATTCTTAGATAAATTATGAAATTCATCCAATACAATAATAAAATTCGTTAAATTATTAATGATTTTTAATAATACATCAACTGAATCATAAGTAAAACTTAATATAGTCTTATTATATTTCTTAATAAATCTAATAATATCATTTTCATCTCGTGTTCCTTCTGAATTTACCAATAAACCATTATATCCAATTAAATTTAATTCATTATTATATCTATCTAAATTTTGCTTTGCGTATGCGATTAATGGTGATATAATAATAATATTATCATAGTCTTTACTGATCATTATTGATACTAAAGTTTTTCCTAAACCACACGGTAAGCTTAAAATAGAACGATTTTCATTTTTTAATTTCTCATATGCATCAATTTGGTAATAATATGGATTTTCAATTAATCTTTTATCTAATGTAATTGTGTTATTATTATTTAAATCTTCATCCATATCTTTTTTAATAAATTGAATTCTTTTTGTATTATTACACAATATATGCTTACTTATTTTTGATGTATAAAAAAGCATACCATCTAAATCATAAAAATATAACATTCCAAAAAATCCTGCTAAACAATCTAACTGTACTGAATTTTTTTTCGCATAGTTTTTACATTGTACTAAAATATATTTATTTTCTAAATGTTTCTTTAATAAAATATCAGTTCCTATATCTGGTAATCCATTAATCTTATTGCTTTTTCTTTCATATCTGCGAATATTCCAATCACCGAGTATTCCCGATTGACGTAACTCATATTCAGGTACATTTTCCCAAAGCCAAGATTGATTTTCTGAAAATTCATTTAAATAATTATTGATATAAATCTCATATAAAGTTCCTTTTTCCTTATTTGTACTCATCTTAAAATTATATAAATTATATATATGTATTATGTAAATTATATTTGTATAATTTATTATATAAATTAATTTTCTAGGATTAATATAAATCAATTTTTTTTATTTTATATAAAATTTAATATAATTTATTAAATTTTATATTATTATATATATCTTAGTTTATATATTACGTAAAATATTTTATTTATATTATTTTATATTTATATATTTATATATGGTTATGTGTGTATAAATTATATGTAGTTATATATAGTTATATGCAGTTATAAATATTTTCATTATTAATTGTCTATATTAATTTATTATTAATTTATTATTTTTTTACTATTAATCTTGTATTAATATGCATAGCCATTAATTCTTGTATCAAAAGTTTTGATGCATATGGAATCTGTATCTTACTAAATTTTGTTGTATTATCACTGTATAATGATTTATAAATACCTTTTTCAGGATTCACTACACCAACCATTCCCGTTTCATTGTCAATCCATACATAATATTTATCAGAACAATCAAATGTTCTTTCTTTCAAAAATTGAACTGATCCATGTGATAACATACAATTATGTGCTACAATACCATTTGCTAAGAAATTATGAACTCTATCAACTTCAATATCATATACTGGTTTTAATCCAATTGGTTTAATTTCAATTACTTTTAAATTCATTGTAGGTAAAGTTTTATAATCACGTTTAACTCCATAATGTGTTTTATTATTTTCATCAAAATCAAAGAACCATTTATCAGCACCAACTTCCTTTAAAAAATCAATTGCATTTGGGAATCTCTTGTTATTAAACTTGCAATTAGTTCTATTATTAATAAAATATTCAGTCATATCATGATGATTTGGAATTGCACATGGATGTATAATTACTTCTTTTTCTCTTAATTCATTAATTGCTTGTTCCATTTTTTTATTTGTCTTTACGTGTTTAGATAAATCTTGCATTCTTATTTCTTTATAATTTGTTAGTTCATTTACTCTATTTAATATCCAATGTTTTTGTCTTATGGTTTCATCTCTAAATCTTTTATATGTAACACCTGCATCCAATCTTTGAGACTTATGACAACAATATCTAAATCCAACTTTTTGGGCAAAATTTATCATATCATCAATTGAAATTGATAATACCATCTGATAATTTCTATTTTCAGGCTTTGTCTTTTTAGAATGACTTGTTTCCTTTAAATTTTGAATTGATATATTTTCAATACCAACTTTATTCAATAACTTCTTTATATTATTCATCATATTTTTTAATGATTCTAGTTTTTCTGCACATTTTGTTTGTGAAAATGATACTGAACGAATTGTTGTATGTCCTAATATACAGGTATGTCCATCTCCACCAAATAATCCTCCTAAAAATTCTCTTACAATTGACTTTGGACAATTATCATCTAAAATAAAGTCCGGTAATTCACCATCTTGATTTACTCTCTTACCTATTAATACACCTTTAATTTGTACAATATCATTAATAAAATCTGCTGGTAGTCTTATTCTATATAAGTTTCTTTCAGTAAAATTTTCCTGTTTAATAACTGTAAATAATTTTAAATCTTTCAGTATTTCATTTACATCAATTTGATGTCCTAAAAATATACTTGCTTGATATGAATTTTTAATTTTTGATATTGACCCATCTGTAATTAAATATCCAAGTATTCTTGCAAATGCTAATGTTTTGAAATATTCTTCAAAAGTATCAGTTTTTAATGTTCTTTTACCAAATGTAAAATTCCAACCATTACATTCTTTCATTTCTTCTTCAAAATTTGCTAATGGATATGATATACCAGTAATTACTCTTGTATCATTTACTGTCAAATCTTTTGCTTTTACCCATTCACCATTCGATGTTAATAATGGATGTTCTGGAGTACATTCAAGTGTTCGTCCATCTTGAAATTTAACTTGTATGCATTCTCTTTCACCCTTATACATAAAATTTGTATTCTTTTCTCTTAATAATCCTTTTTCAGTTTCATCAAATCCTAAGACTTCTAAACTATTAAATTTATTTAACTGATTTATCTTTAAATTTAATCCACATCCCATTGATATTTCCATGTTGCCGGTAAGGCAATCACGTTCCATCTCACCGAACCTAAATCCACCATCCCTCGACCTACCTTCAGCAGGTTGCATAGTTAAGAGTTGATATGGACCAGTTGCTCTTGAGTTACCTGTCCAACAAGTTAATCCATTTCGTCTAATCATAAATACTTCACTTGGTACATGAATACACCATACAGGTTTCTTTTCATCAGTTACCTTTCTATAAGTATTATTTTCAACAATTAATTCATCAAGTTCCTTTCTTAAAATACATTTTACCATTTTATTTTCTTCATAATATGGATTTAAAGTTTTATTTGTTTCAATTATATCTACAGACCAACCTGCTAATAATGCTTGTTGTTGAATTATATCTGCTTTTGTTTTATTGACTGTAATATTATTCATACTACCAAATATATCTAATATAATTGATCTCCATTCTGTTTGATTTTCAAATTCTGCATTTTTCTTATAATAATATTTTTTATCTACAATATCTTTTGTAAATTTAAAATCAAAATTTTCTTTATCATCACTTACCCACATTCTATGTTCTCCAGTTACTGCCATATTAATATTATCATTTTCAATATAATACATATCACCTTGATGATCTGGATAATCAAATATTTCAATTGGATAATTATATTCTAATTTTCCATTTACTAATGTTGCTACTTTATCAATTAACTTTAATTCATTATGTTTTTTCCAACCTTTTTCTGTTAATACTTCTGTATCATAATCTATACAATGTTGCTTATCTTCAACTAAATGTTTCAATCTATAATAAAATGTTGGACCCATAAATATAGATGCTGTTATTTGTTCTCCAGTTTTACCATTATATAATAATTCTGTTCCTGAACCATGATAACCCATTTTTTGAAGTACTTCTGTTATATTTTCTACATTAATTTTTCTAAATGGAGTTGCATCCAATTCTACACCTGATATAACACCCACTTTACCAAATATACATTCTATCAATTGTGCTATTGACATTCTCTTTGGAAATGCATTTGGATTCATTATTATATCTGGTACTATTCCATCTTTTGTAAATGGCATGTCCTCTTGACGATAAGTCATTCCAATTGTTCCTTTTTGACCGTGTCTCGAGTTACCTGTCCATACTGGTTTTCCATTTAATCTTACATAAATTGTTTCATTTGGTACTGAACAACAATATACATAATCATCATAGTCAATCCATTCTTCTGATTGTCCATTTTGTGTTTTTGTATGTCCATGATTCATCTCTGGTTCATTTTTACTCCTGTTAATTGTTATTTCCATTGCATCAGCATTTCTCTTATATTCTTTTCCTCTTATCATAAATGTTGTACCATCTTCCATATCTTTTCTCTTTCTAATATTAGCAGACCATCCTGCATGAAGCGCAAGTCGTGAAATATCATTTGCTAATTTATTAGAAGATGTATAATATAAAAATGTACCACTACTTTTAGTTTTATATCCATCACCTAACATTAATCCCTCAATTAATATTTTACAATCATCTGTTTTTAGTCTCCATACCCATTCAGGTAATTGTTTATTTATTGCACCAACACTAAGAGGTTTAAAATACTCAATTAATTTTTTATCTTCCATTATTTTAACAATATCCATCTTTTTGGTTGTGCTACATTCAGTATATTTATATTCAATATTCATTCTCGGTAAAATTTCATTTAATACATCTTTTACTCTTTGTTTATGAGCACAAATACAAATATATCCACCTGTCACGCAACCTTCTGCATACCAAATTCCGGTAAATAATAACCAATCTTGAATATTATATTTTAAATTTCCTTTTAAACTAGAACCTAAATATGTTTTTCCGTCTTCTGTAAATTCCATATCAAATTCTGTCAAATAATCATCACATAAATAATTATTAGCATTTTTCTTATATTTTAATCTTTTTCCAAAACATTCTTCTGCAATCATAAATTCATAGTCCTCCTTATATTTACTACCTGCGCCAAATCTCTTTTTAATAAGCATTCTATGATTTGGTGTTACTTCTAATTCAACTTGTTGTGATTCTAATTTATACATTTTACCCCAAGGATTTTTATATTTATAAACATGTGTTGGATAATGATATTCAATATTTTCATCTTTATTTAAAGTTGCAACTTTATGTTCCATTGTTAATTCTGTTACATTTATCCATCCTACCGATGTTAATATATCATGTTTCCATGTTACCGAAGCAAATTTATCTCCGATCTCTGGTGTTCTATCACTACGAACTCTAACTTTCACAAAATTATATCCATCACCATTACTATTTTTATATACCTTATCTACAATACCTGACTCATTTGTTCTAATTGAAGTACTCAAGTCTCTTGCCGCCGGTTGTCCTTCAATTACATCTTTTAACATAGTAACTTTTCCAATTATTATATCATTACCATCTACATATGATCCAACTTTTACAATACCATTTGTATCTAATTTCTCATATGATCCATAACTCATTTTCTCTGTATATATTTTTCCATTAGGATAATATTTCTGTGGTTTGCAAAACTTTTCATCTTCTAATGATGCACTGTTCTTCTTTTCCTCATCCATATAAGTTCTATAAAATGATGATTTAAATAATCCTCTCTTTATTGAATCTTCATTAAACATTAATGAATCCTCCTGATTATAACCTGTATAACAAGCTATTGCTACTATTGGCATCTGTCCGCTTGGTAATGTATCACTATTAACATATTTACTTGTCTCTGTATTTACCATCGGTTTCTGTGGATAATGTAATATATGTGCCATTGTATCCATTCTATGTCTAAATGCCGCCGAATATATTCCCATTGCTTGTTTCCCCATCGCACCTTGAAACAAATTTCTTGGTGCTTGATTATGTTCTGAAAATGGTATATTACATGCTAATACTCCTAATATTAATGATGGATGAATTTCACAATGAGTATAATTATAAAATGCATTATTATCTCTATTATTTTCCTTCAAATTATCATGACTCATTGCTATCATGATTGTATCTTGTTCATTTATATCTATATATTCTATTATTGCATTATCTTCTATCATATCACCTTCTTCTTCAATCTCATTCTCACCCATATTATTTACAGTATTTACTACTACTATATCCTTCCATTGCATTTTCTTTTCCAACATTTGATCCACAAATTTATCTGTTATCTTTAATTTATTATTTTTTACTATATATAATGGTCTACACATTCTACCTCCATCTGTCCATATATAAATCTCATTCATCTTAATATTCCATGCAATTGATATAAAAGGATTTATTATTCCATTTCTTCTCATTCTCTTTAATTTTTCTACTAATATATTCGGTTCAAATGACTGTCCATACCAATCACCATTCACAAATACTTTTACACTATCTGCTACATCAATAGGTTGTACTCCTTCTAATCCAACTACACCAAACTCATCCAAATATGCCTTTATAGGACTATCTGATGATGGAATTGTTATTTGACAAGTTAATGCCATATTCTTAATTATACCTACACCATGACCTTCTGGTGTTTCAAATGGACAAATTACACCCCAATGAGTACAATGTAATTTTCTTGGTTCAGTTAATTTGGAATTCTTTTCAATTGCTGGTGTTGATACTCTTCTCATATTTGATAATGTTCCCAAATAACTTAATCTTTGTAATACTGATGCAATATTCTTCTTTGATTTAGCCTGATTTTTATAACCCCAATTACCTGTTGTTAATGCATACTTAATATCATTTTCAATTGTATTTGGTTTCAATTTCTTACTTAAATTAATTGGAATTTCTGACATCTTACCTGCCATCATATCCTTATCACACATTGCTTTCAATTCCTTTGCAAATTTCCCAAAATTAATTCTAAATAAATTTGACATTAATTCTCCACTTGTTTCTACTCTCTTATTTAAAAATGAATCACGATCATCGTATTTCAATATTCCTAAATGACATTTCAATAACTTATTTACCATATAACCCAAATAATATGCCTTCTTAATAGGTGAATCTCCTATATGTGGAAATAAACTATTACATAATACATCATATGTATATTTCAACTTACATTTATTATTCTTATATTTCAATGTTTGAATTCCATTAATATATTTTGATATATATTCTAATGCAATCTTCTGTGTTTGAATAGGTTTCGCTTCTTCAATTGATGCCTTCAATAATTCCATTATAGAATAATTATTCTCATTACTTATATTATATACTATTAATTCAACAATTGACTTATCACTTATAAAATTTAATGCTCTAAATACAATAACTAATGGAATATCTTGTTTTAATCTCCCTCCAATTCTTACTCTTATAACATTACCACCAAATGTTTCTTCTTTTGACTTAATCTTAACTGATATATGTGATACTTGTGATGGATTATTTGGATGTACTGATGATATCTCCGCTGAATCTGAATACTTACTTTGAGCTCCCTTTTGTTTAAAACAATTGATATTATTTTCACACTTCTTCTCTTGTGATAATATAATCTTCTCACTTCCTTTTACTATAAAATATCCTCCATAATCATGTGCTCCTTCACCCATCTCCATCTTTGTCATATTTGTTTGTTCTGATAATACACAATACTTTGATCCTACCATTATAGGCATTCTTCCACATGGATATTTCTCTAAAGTTGGATGTACAATAACTTCTTGTTCTTCTGTAACTGGATCAATCTTAACAGTCTTATGATGAATATCTATATATAAATTACCACCATATGTTAATTTTCTTAATCTTGCTTCTGCTGGATACATTGGCTTATTAGGATAATCATACAATACTGGCTTACTAATATAAATCTTTCCAAAATCAATTTGATATGTTTCTGTATATAACTGTAAATCATCATTCCAAGTATCCTTATTAAAAACTTTTATATTAAATTCTTTTTCCTTAATAATATTTTGTAACTCAACACCCATAAAATAATTAAATGAATTTATATGATGGTCTATCAATATATTGTCTTGCTTAAAAAATGTATCAATTACATACCAAGTATTATTATCCCAATCAAAAGTATTATTAGTATCGTTCGAAATATTATCTGACATTTTATATGATATATTATAATGATATATAGTTTTATATTTATTTTTTTAAATTAAAATTTAAATCAATTTTTTTTATTTTATATCATTTTTATTTAAATATTATATTATTTTTTATATAAAAATAATATAATTTATCATATTTTTATATATAATTTTATAATATTTTTATATAAAATTATTTTTTTATATAATATTTATTCTATTATAAATTTCATATAAACTTATATTATTATAATTATTATTATAATTATTATTATAATTATTATTATAAATTTTATAATTATTACTTAATATATTTTTATTTTTATGTTGTTTATATTTATCATATTTTGTAGGTAATTTTTCTAATTGTTTAATAAGGTATATTTGATGTAATAAATGACACAAACAAATTATTACAAATATAGTTAATTCCATTTTTAATTTATATTATTTACATTATTATAGTTCATAATCTTTTATATTTATAATATTTATAATATTTATAATATTTATTTTTATATTTTTATAATTAATTGTTATTTAACAATATTGGTTATTAGTTATTTATTAAATATTATTTATTCAATTATCATATCAACAATCCAGCCTTTATCATTTCTAATAAATTTGTAGTTATCATTTAATATGAGCATACTATCTTCAAGTTTATTATCATCTATTAATTGTTCAATGATTGTTACAATAGTTTTACCCCAAAATGTGCTTGATAAAATCGAATAGTTTGGATCATTAATATCTTTATCAAGATCATTGTGTCCAAATGTTGCACATGGAATATCTTCTATTTCAATAGAACTAGCTGGTAATCCTGTTTTTATATCAATACCTGAAAAAGTGTAAATATCACCTTCAAAGTCTTCAATACGAATTGATCCAGTCAAATCTTTTAAATGTGTCCATTTTCTATTATATAATACTGGATGATTAGGTGTTCCAATTAGATTACCATATTTTATCATTAAACCTTTAAAATTAGGTGTTTTAATAATATAGTTTATTCTAATGGAATTTACACCATTAAATACAATATTACCTGTTTTGATATCACATAAAGAAGTAACTATAGGAGTACCATTACGGATAATAACTGCTTTACAGTTTCCTGAAAAACATCCTGCAGAGCGATCATTATATGATGATGCAGTAGTACTGTAAGAACTTCCATAACTACCATATGATTGACCAGTAGTAATAAATAGAATTCCATTAAATAATGTATCTAGTGAATTAACTAATTCTTTAGATACATTACCGCTATATTCTTCAATTGATTCATCCTTAAAATTAATCGTAAGTTGATTAATATGTGATTGAATAATTGATAATAAATAAAATTTACCCCAAGTACTATAGTATTGAATTGATTTTTCAATTTGTCCTTTATTTAGATCAACTGAATAGATATCATCTAATAATAATTTTAGTTTTGATACACTTCCATATTCATCTTCAATAAGACTATCTGCATATTGATATTTTCTATATAAAGTCATCAATAAAACACGTAAAACACTAATATTATTAATATTATTATTTAATGTTTGAATTAAATCACTTCGTAGTTTATGATACAAGTATTTTGTGGCAGAAACACCTTGAGTGATTTCTTCCGGTTCATATCTCATAATTTTATTTTGTGATGTAATTAAATTAGTATATTCAATACTAACAAATGTTATTTTATGACTATCAGGTAATTTAATTATTATATTTCTTTCTTGTGATGATAACATATTACCAATGTTTAATACATTGCATAATAAGTTACCATCTGGACTTTCAACTTCATAACTTAATTTAATATTTTTAATAGAAGTACAAAACAGGTTCGCCAAATAGTTATTGAAAACAGTAGCCAACATATTTTTATCTGATATGAAACCAAATATTCCATTACCTTTTGTATAAATTAATTCCAATATTTCTATTGTTAAACTCGTTCCAAACCCAAACATATCAACCGTACAGTTGATTTTCATATCACCTGTTAAATATTTATCTAATAGGGTATGATAATCTGATAAATTTCTATTATCTGGAATACCATCAGTAAAAATAAGACAATGTGTATCAATATTTTCAGTGTTTGGTATTCTTTTAATGTAGGATAAAGTGGTATCAATACCAGATATTAAATTAGTACTTCCACCTGCAGTTAGTCCGTTTATTATTCTTGTGAAATTATCTTTATTTGTATTATTCATCTGTAATAATTCAGTTACTTTTGTGCAATCATGTGAAAATGTAAAAATTGAAATTTCCACATCTTCAGTTGATGCAGAAATAATCACTTTACATGCATGTTGCACTAAATTTAATAATAATCCACTCATTGAACCTGATACATCAAGTAAAAAGAATAATCTTTTACGTGATTTCTCAGTGAGTTCATTCTTAAATGATATTAGAACATCATCCCCATATGGAGACATGCAAACTTCTAAAGGCGCTTCAAGACTTGACATTGTATATGTATATACTAAGTATATTATTGGATATTTATTATATAATAGATAAGTTGTATTAAAAATAATTTGTCATTTTTTTTATTTCAAAAAAATGATAGTTTTTTTTACATAAAGTTATTATATTTAATATTTAGTATTTAATGTTAATCTTTAATCAGTTATTAAAATGTCAAACGAACCATTTTCTTACAATCCAATCCAGATCGACGATACCATATTTGGTAAAAATATCCCTCATGGTGTTCCACGAGAAGAACAAGAAATAACTTGTAGAATTGCATCACATAAAGCCCATAATATGGCACCTGATGACTTGTTGTCTTTAATAATGTTTATTGACATTATATGTGATCAAACATTTGATAATAATACTATAGAACAATATAATAATATGATTAATAATATATTACGACAAAATAACGAAATAATTACTAAACGTAAAATTAATAATAATAATGATTATAGGTATTGTATATCAACAATTGATTGGTATGATAGATTATTGAGTATTAGATGTGATAAGATATTTTTACCGACATGGTATGTTCCAAATGATGTGTGTGTTGTTTCTGAATTTAATAGACGTTTTAATTTTGATATAATGATTAACAATTTAGAACAAAACAAAATATTAGATGTTACTGAAGAACCATAATATGATGAAACACTGAATAATATATACATCATCTAACTTAATATAAAAACTTTTATAAATTATTATTATCCAAATATTGATTAGTAATAATATTTTAAATTTATAAGTTATAATATATTATTATATATATAAATATATATGTAACATTAAATAATATAAAACCTATATCAAATATTTTTACATATATATATTATGTATGATAATACACATTTAATATTTAAAGATAATTTTAATGAAGAATTAAATATAGGAGATATACCTTTATATATTACAAAAGTTACATTTGGTAATTATTATAATAAACAATTAAAACCAGATGTTATACATAATAATATAACTCATCTTACATTTGGTAATTCATTTGATAAAGAATTTAGATATGGTATATTACCAAACAGTATTACACATCTAATATTACCTAAATTTAATTTTTCATTAAAAAGTACTAATAATTATTTACCAAAAAACCTTTTATATTTGACTTTTGGTGAATTTAATCAGTCATTAAAAAAGGTGATTTACCTAATTCTGTTACATATTTAGATTTAGGTAATAAATTTAATCAACCTATAAATATAGATGTATTGCCTAATGAACTTACTCATCTTATTTTAGGTAATGATTTTAATCAAATTATCAATAAAAATATATTTCCTAATACATTGCAACATATTACCTTTGGTAATTCATTTAATCGACAGTTATTTTTACCTGATAATTTAACTCATTAATATTTTCTAATTTATCAGTATTTAATCAATTTATTAAACCAAATGATTTACCTAAAAACATTATACATATTACATTTGGATATCATTTTAATCAATTATTATATCCAAATACATTGCCAAAAACAATTAAATATATAATTTTCGGTAGAAAATATAATAAACAATTACATTCAAATGTTATACCTAATGGTACTCTTGAAATAGTTTTTGGTGAAGATTTTAATCAACCTTTATTAGAAGGAGTTTTACCAAAAAGTATTATGCATATTACTATAAGTAAAAACTTTAAACAAAAAATGGTATTATCTAAAAATACAAAAGTTACTGTTGTATAAGTCTTTTTTGTACTAGTTTTTCAATAGCATTTATATTAAGATTATATATATTAGAATATTTTGTATTAAATTTATTCATTAACTCTTTTATATAATCATCATGTAAATTTCTAAGTTTAATAACTGCTTCATTATATGTTATATTAGTTATTGATGGATCAATTATAAAGGATAAACATGGAATATTTAGATATGCTATTAGTGCTGCTTCAAAATTATAATGAATATTATATGGATTATATAATATTCTAAAATGTTTATCCATATAATTATTTTTATCAATAATTAAATTAAATATACTGCAATAATTTACTTTATATTGAGTACATGCTTTTTCTAAAGATTTATTGAAATTTATATTTCGTTGAAATCTATTTATATAAAGTAAATCTTTTTTTGAAATATTTTTAATTTGTTGTTCATCCATTATATTATATGTTTTAAGTACATGTCTAAATATTTCATCATCAATAATTGTAGGAGGTGATGCACCCAATATGTACTTATTTTTTATATTTGATAAATTACTTATCAATTCAACATAATTAGATGCATATTGTAATAGGTTTTTATCAACCATATTTCCATTTTGATTATCTATATACTTTTTTTTATAATAATAAAAATTACAATCAGGATCTCCAAATACAAATATACCATATTCATATTTTTTATTTTTAAGTTTTTTAAGAATAGATTGATAATTTTCATTTTTATTTATTAAACCTTTAATCATTGCACCTTTAAATTTAATTATTTCAATATTTTTTGATTTTAATGGCATAAAAGTACCAACAAAAGATGATCCAAAAATTATTATATTTTTAGTCATATATAAAATACATATAAAATATATAAAATATATAAAAAATGAAATCTTTTTTTATATACTTTAATTATTTTATTATAATTAATATACATATATACATATATACATATATACATATAATAATATAAATATGCAAATAGATTTATATAAAAAATATATATATAATCGTCAATTTTTATTATTACATTTATCGAGATATGATTTTTTATGTAGATATCAAGCAAATATATATATGTATGATAAAAATATACCATTAAAAATAGGTGATATTCCAAATGATACTAAATATTTAGTATTTACTGATATATTTGATCAGCAATTACATGAAGGAATTATACCTGAAAGTGTTATTAAAATAAGATTTGGTCGTGGATTTAATAAACCATTAAAACCAAATGTTATACCAAAAAATGTAAAAATGATTATTTTTGGTGCACAATTTAATCAAGATATTAAAATAGGCAATATACCTGATAATATTACTGATATAGTTTTTGGATATTATTTTAATGGATCTATAGAGAAAGGATCATTAAATAAAGTTGAATATTTAACTTTTGGTGAAATGTTTGATAAAGAATTAAAAGAAGGAGATATACCAAATACAGTTAAACATTTAATATTTAGACGTAATGAAAAAACTGTGAATAAATGTATAATTCCTAATAGTATTGTTCATTTACAATATATTAATTCAAATAAAATTAATTTAAATAATATTCCTGAAAATTTAATGTCATTACAAATTAAAGGTGATATAAATAATATTAAAGGTGTTATTCCAAATAATATTATATTTTTATCATTAGAAAGTTATTTTAATGTTCCAATTGAAAAAGGAGATTTACCAGATAGTATTCAATATTTAAGACTAGCATATAATTTTAATCAAGAATTAGGAGATCATAATTTACCTAAAAATCTTAAATATTTAAAATTAGGTGATTGTTTTGATAAACCACTACGAAACTCTACAATATTAAATAATTGTAAAGAAATTGTAATATTAAATTCTGATTATGATATAAACTTATTAAATATTGATAATAAAGTACTTATTGGTATTGGTTATATAAGTGATTATACAGAATATATTAGATATCTTAATTTTGATGTAAATATTACATCATATGAACATGAAAATATACACAAATATATTTTAAATTCATATCTTCAAAATGATAAATTAATTGGTAAGGTTATATATAAAGAACTTATACAAAGATTATTAAATATAAATAATATTAAGAATATGCATAATATGCATAATATTAAATTCGAAGACATTAGTAATTATTATTAATTATTATTAATTATTATTAATTATTAATTATTACTACTATTTATATATTTTTTTATAATAATTTATTTTATCTGTTATATTGTTTTCTTCACTTTTTTCATTTGTATCTTTATTAATTGTATCATTTGATAATTTAGATGCAATATGTTTATTATCATAATAAACATCAGTCAATACATTATTTATAATATTATTTAGTTCATTTTCACTAGTATTATGGCATATTTTATGAAAATCATTTATATTATTTCTTATTGATCTATATACCATATTATCTCTTTCGTCTTTAGACTCTATATTCATACTTGTTAAATTATCATGTAACTTATCAATTGTTTTTTCTATTATTTTTTCAGAATTCATTAGTATATATTTATCATTATGATTCATATAAACAATACCAGTTTTCTTATCACTATTTATAATTACATTATTGTTAATATCATTTTTAAGTATATTATATAATAAATCTTTATACATATACTTTGATGTTAATATAGATGATCTTTGATCATTATTAATATTTGATAAATCCCAACTTTCTTCAAATGGTATTGGCTGTTTTACTTCTACATATAAAGTTATATTATTAGTAGTATTATTATTAGTAGTATTATTATTATTATTATTAGATATGGTAATATTATTATTATTATTAGATATGGTAATATTATTATTATTCAAATTATTATTTAAAATATTATTTGAATGAATAATATCATTATTATTTCTTTTTGTAAATTCATTATAAAAACAATTTAATAACATATGTTTTTTCAAATAAAATATTTTATCAAAATTACAATTACAATATTTACATGTTTTACATTTATTTTTATCAACATTTATAATTTCAGTAAATATTTCATTTTTATTTTGATAAAGTATACTTGAATTACATAAATGTTTTATATCATTATCTTCAATTACACATGCATTATTATAATATGGTAATAATGTTTTAACTAATATATGATCATCTGATAATTGCATTACTTCTATTCTGGTTAAACATGGGTTCTTTCTATTTAGATGTTTTATTATATCACTAAATCTATTAGTTAAATAATTACATTTATAACATATAAATTTTGTATCAAAAATTGTTTGTTTATTTAAATTTTTATTTAAATAAAGATTTAAATATTTATTTAAATCTTTTTTTATAACTATATTTTTTATTAATTCTATATAAATATTATTTTCAGTTATATTTTTTATTTCATTTAATTTTAACTTTTGTATCATATACCATTTTCCAATTTTTATGTTATTATGTATTGTTTTTTGTAATGGTATTTTATTATTTATTTCACAATAGTTAAATAATATGTCTTTTTTATTATTCCATATCTCTTCTTCTGTTAAACAATTTATATTTATTTGTTCTATTATACTATTATTTATATTGTATTTGTTTATATTTGATAAAATATTATTATTTAAATAATAACTTCCATAATTATTGTCATATACTTTTATTTTTTTATTGAAATTTATATCATTACATTTTAACATTTGAAATGAATCTAAACATTTATTTATATCTTCACACCAAATAAATATATTTGCTATTTTATTTGGATTTGTATTGTCTTTTCTATTTGCTCTTAAAAATCTTTGTGTTGTTCTTATGTCATTTGTTTTATTTCCAAAATATGTTAAATATATTGAATCACATTTCACAATATTTATACCTTCGTCCAATATACGAATTGATAATATTATTTTTATCATCTCAATTTCTTCATCTTTTTCAAAATTATTTAAAATTTTTATTCTTTCTATTTTGGAAACATCACTTGTTATTATATCAATATTAACATTATAATAATGATATTTATCCATTACATCTTTTAATGTATTTTTATAAATATCACATTCATCTTTATTTTTTAAATAAACAATTGTTCTTCTACTGCCAGTTCTTAATAATCCATTCAATAAAAATAAAGATTTTTTACAAATATTTTCATCTAATTCAAATAATTCTTCCGGTTGATCTATTACTATATTATTATTTTCAATATATGGTAAATATACTTTATAATCACATATATAATTATCTTTAATAGCATCATTAAATGAATATCTATATATAGTACTGTTAGGTATAATATCATCAAGTTGTGCAGGTGGTGTTGCAGTGACAAGTAATACTTTATTAAATTTATTAATTAAATTTAGTATATTATTTAAATTTAAAATATTATGTGCTTCATCAATAATTAATATTGTATTATCTGATAATTTAATTTCATTATTTTCATTAAATATTTTAGAAATTATTTCATCTGCCGATTTAAAGGTACAAGAATAAATAGTTTTTTTATTAAGATTTTCTTGGATAAATTGAAAATCTCTTGTACCATTAACATCAACTAAAATATGATTATATGAAGGTAAATAATCAATTAAATTATCAAGATTTTGTTCTGTAAGCATTGTTAAAGGACTAAAAATAAAAATATTATCGAAACAGTTTTGTTTTAAATATTCACAGAATATAGTAGTTTTACCAGTTCCACATGGTAAAATTAAAGATTTAATACCAGTCCAATTATTATTTAATTTTTCAATTGCTTCTAATTGATATGGCCTTAAAATATATTCTTTATTAATTGTTTCTAAATTAATATTATTGTCATAAACAATAAAAGGATTATCAGTTTTAATTTCATATATTTTATTACCATTAATAATATCATTTTTTAATGTTTTTTCTAATTTAGAAGTATGATATAAAAATCCTTTTGATTCATTAGAGAATCTATTAAATATAACAGACATAAATGTTCCAATATCATTAGCACATATAGTATAATTCCATAATTTCATTTGTAGTCCATGATATATATTATTGTCATTAATGGTTTCAATAGAAATACCATCTAAACCATATTCTTTTAAAATTTGATTGTTATGTTTTCTTTTTAATCTTAACTCATTTTCACTCTTAAAATAACCAGATTCAATTAAAACTGTATCTGGTATAACAGACCAATGATACGTAATATGATTTAAATCTGTATTATGTTTATTAATACAATAATATTCGTATTTTAAATAATTTTCTTTGTTTGACATTATTTTTGTAATTATTTGTTTTATATATAAAATAAATCAATATGTTTTTATATTATTTTTTTATAATAAATTATCTTATTATATGTATGTTAATTTTTATAATATTTAATTGTTTTTCCAGTAATAATTGATATATAGTTAATATCAATTATAATAATTATATGCATGTCTTATTATTTATCAACTAATCTTGTAAGTGTCTTTTTGAATATTTCTTTATCTAATTGATCCATTTTTATATGATTTGCTTTTTTATTATGTGAATATAATTTTATGGCAATATTATCAGTTTCATACTTAAATATCCATATTACTATATATTCTTTTGGTAAAATATCTAAAAAATGAATTATATCAAAGTAATCATTAAAATTAATACTTATATTTATGGCAATAATTTCATTTTCAATTTCATCCTTATCATATACTTGAATTTTACCATTTGTTGAAGTAACTATATCAAATATACTACATATTATATTATCAAAATCATCATTATTATTTATTTTATATTTAATTTTATACTTAATTTCAATATTATAACTTGGTATGGATGTCATGATGTTTATATAATATATTCTATATGATTTTATATATAAAAAATGACGGTTTAATTATCATTATAATTTAATATATAAAGAATTAATATATACTCTAAAAGTTACATTAATAGTTACTAATTACAATCAACATTGACAAAATGGCAGATGTTACTGATGCGACTACCGATTGCGTCGCACAACTTAAAAAAATGAGACAAAATTTGTTCTTGTGTTTTACCAAGGGCGATATAGCGGGTTGGGATTGTTCCAAACAGCGTTCATATGCATTGGGACATGCCAATAAATATATTGAATTAAAAAAAATTGTTGATGTAACTGTAGATACCAATAAAAGTTTGGTGGAAGATATTGATTACTTATTTGATAGATTTAACGTGGATTTATCCGCAAGATAAATGACGTGAATTTGTCCGGAAAGTGGATAACAAACATATAATATGATTTAAAAAAAATAAATAAAAAACCTACATTAAATTAAGATATGTATGATTTATTATAGTTATAATTATAAGTATGAATAGTTATTGTATATTATTTAAAGTACATTTTAACAAGTAAATTGTTAAAGTAAATGTAAATAAGGCGACTTTATATAAGTTATTTGTTTAATATTATTGTAAAGTTATTGTATATAAAATATTATTTTAAATAATATTTAACAAGTAAATTGTTAAAGTAACTGTAAATAAGGCCAATATTGACAAATTAAAATGTTTGATTAATAGTGTTTTTATTACCATTTTCTATTGTTGTTTTATATACATTATCACTATATTGAGTATTTCCATAATCATCAACATATGTAGTTTTTATATATTCTTCTCGTTTAATTATTTCACCATTTTTCATATAATGAATTATCAAATATATTGGAAATTTACCTTCATACATTATATTTATTTTTATTTCAGTACCTATAAAATAATTATAAAAATTTTTTGCTCTTTCATTTAATTGATGTCTATGTCCTTCATTTTGTTGATGTTCATTTTCATCTATACTTTTTGGAAAAAATAAAGTTAAATTTCTATACATATCATCGTAAATTAATCTTTCCAAATAACATTTATATATGTGATTTTTTTTATATTCTTCTGTTCCACTATTTTCTAAATATTGTTTCCTGAAATTTTGTTTTTTATTGCCACAACTTGAAGCTCTATGATAAATTGGTAATGTTTTTTCAATTTCATCATTAAAATATGTAATACCTTTTATAAAGTTTTCGAATATTATTGTTATTCCTAATGGAATATGTTTATCAAAACCTAATATATTCCTAAAAATAATATCAATTAAACTTCTACATTCATTTTTTTTTGAATTTATATTTACTAATATATCTTTCAATTTTATTAATTCTGGATAATATTTATCAATAAAACCTTGAATTAATATTCTATTATTATTTCTTTTTCTCAATTCTTTCAATAATATTTTACAATTCTCTATAATTTCTTGTTTTTTACTGTCTTTTAAATTTTTATAATATATTTCTCTTTCAGTTATTATGATTGAATGAATATTTGAATATATTGTAAAAAATGCTTTATTTAAACTTTCATAATCATTCATTTATGTGCTATATATTATAGATATTTTTTCTTTATATATTATTTATCTTTAATTTATAATAAAAATATTATGAAATATTCATTTTATATTATAAATTATTGTAATATCTATAAAATAATATGTTATATATGAATATCTTTTTTATTACACCTAATTTAAGAAAAATCGGACTGTAAATAAGGCGACTTTATATAAGTTATTTATATAATATTATTGTAAAGTTATTGTATGTAATATATTATTTAAAGTAATATTTAACAAGTAAATTGTTAAAGTAACTGTAAATGAGTTATTATTGTATATAATATATTATTTAAAATAATATTTAACAAGTAAATTGTTAAAGTAACTGTAAATTAGTTATTGTAAAAATATGTATCAAATTTAAAAAACTAAAAAATATATTATGATATTGATTGAAATACTACAATATAATTTAATATAAAGAGATAATATATTATATTATATAATATAATATTATAATTTATAAAATGAATACACAAGTTGATTTATATAAAACAATTTTATATAATTACAAATATTTTATTGATGAAAATGATAATCAAGATAATAAACGCGATAATATTTATGACCAAAATTTAAATAATAATACAACAAAATATGTTTGGAATCTTAATAAACCTATTAATATTGGTAATATACCAGATAGAATAACTGAACTAATACTTGATTGGAGATTTAATGATATAATTAATAAAAATGCTATACCAAATAGTGTAACTCATCTTACTATTGGATATAGTTATAATCAAATATTATATGCTGGAGTTATTCCAAATAGTGTTACTCATTTAATATTAGACAATAGAATAAATAGTGAAGATGTTATACCTAAAAGTGTTACACATTTAATAATTGGAAATTATCATAATCAATATATTCCAATGGGTTATATACCAAATAGTGTTATTCATCTTACTTTTGGACGTCCATTTAATCAACCTTTAGTCAAAGGTGTTATTCCTTATAATGTTAAATATCTAATATTTGGTACTAATTTTAATCAATCATTAGATAATGGAGTAATACCAAATAGAGTTACATATATTAAATTTGGTATTTATTTTAATATGCCATTAAAAATAGGAGATATTCCAGACAGTGTTATTAATTTAGAATTTGGTAGTAAATTTAATCAACCATTAAACACTGGAGTTATACCAAATAGTGTTAAACATATTACATTTTGTGAAAGTTTCAATCACCCTTTAGATGAAAATAATATACCAAAAAATATTATATCAATTATTTGTTACAATCGTTATTTTAATAATAATTTGATTAATCTAAATAATATAGATAAAAAAATATTAATAGGAAGAAAATTTTTTGATAATATATATTTCAATGATATGTATAAAGTAATTAATATTAGTGTAAGTGACTATATAAAACTAAATAAATATATTGATACAAATTTAACTAAAAACAAACTGATAGGAAATATTATATTTAAAGAACTTATGCTGAAAGTATTAGATCCTAAAAGACTATATATTTATCAATAATAATCAATAAATTTATGATTTTATTTAAATAAATACAACAACTTAAAATAAAATATTTTCAATAAATATATTTTATTTACACTAATTTTATAATTTAAACTTTTATTTTATTAAAAATATTTTTTATGATTAATATTTTTAAATTATATGATTATATTAAATATTTGTATCTTTAAATATTTTATCAATATCATTACATATAGATTCATCAATATCACATCCCATTATGTCAATATCATTATTATATTTGGTTTTATATTTTTTAATAATTTCTGACAAAACATCTATTGTGTTAGACTTGGTAACTATATCTCTTTGGAGTGTACGTTTTTCTAAATCTAATCTTCCAATTATTATTTTTTGACTTTCAACTAATTCCATTAATTTGATATTTTCAACATAATAATTTGTTTTATTGTTATTCATATCATTTATCCATTGTATATGTTTTTTTGTCTTTGTATGTGCTGTAAAATTATTTAAACAATATATCATATTTTTCCTTGATCCACAATGACATTTAACACCATATCTAATTTCATTAATATTTAATTGTCTATCAATATAATTTCCATTTGAATCAATAGATGGAGTATAATATTCAGGTTCAACTTTTATATCCATTGTTTATATATTTCTTTATAATAGTATATATTATGAATGACTGATAAAAAATAAATCATTTTTTATTTAATTGGAAATGTTTTATTATAATTAATTTATATACTATACATATATTTATTAAATGGTGTATAATATATTTTTCAATAACTATATATTTAAATTACAAAAATAATTATAATTATGTAATAAATAAATTTATAATAATTTAATGATAAATAAAAATTGATTTATATTTTATTATATTAATTTATTATAATTATCAGTATCATTAGATGTAATGATATTGAAATCACCATACGTAAAAGATTGGGATGTATTTGACATTCTTATATAATTGATTGTATATAATTATATTGATTATATTGATTATAATTATTTATAATAATAAATATATGGTTATAAATAAATCAATTTTTATTATTATCAAATATAGTTAAATGTATAATTATTTATTTATGGAAATGAATATTTTTGAAGGTGATGAGAAAGATATGTTGAGAGATATAAATAATATATTAAATAATGAAAATAACTTTATAGAATAAAACCTCAATAATGCCTGACGTAAGTCAGGAAATCCGAGCTTTAAGGTCGGTTGCACCCCTATAGGGGTGCACGTTTCTGTAGGAAACACAATTTAAAATATTTTATATGAGTGTTATTATATAGTATATTTTTATTATAATAACACTCATATAAAATTTAAAAAGTATATTGGTTTGGAATATTATATTATTATAAATACATATAATAAATGTCATATATAAGTTATTCAAAAATTTCATTGAATGCAGATGAATGGAATCCATCATATAAAAAAATAAAATTATGGTATATTACTGAAAAAATACATGGAGCAAATTTTTCATTCAATTATAATGTTCAAAATAATTTATTAAGATATAGTAAAAGAACAGGTTTGATTGAAGATAATGACGATTTTTTTCAATACAAAAATATATTACCAGATATTATACCCAAAATAATGGTTATAATTGATTATATAAAAAATAATTATAATGATTTAACAGATATTATTATATTTGGAGAGTTATTTGGTGGTTCATATCCTCATCCATCTATTAAAGTAAATAGATTAGTTAAATCTGTACAAAAAGGTATATATTATTCACCTGATTTACATTTTTATGCATTTGATATAATGATAAATAACAAATATATTGATTATGAAGATGCATTAAAAATATTTCAAATGAGTAAAATATTATATGCAGAACCATTAGCAATATGTAATTCTTATGAAGAAGCAACAAATTATCCAATATATTTCAATACAACAATACCAAATAAATTAAATTTACCAGAAATACCTAATAATAATGCAGAAGGAATCGTTATAAAAAGTAATTCTGGAAGATATATATCAAAAATAAAAATTTCAAAATTTTCAGAAACAATAAAAGACAAACAAATTATACCACATAATATTGAAAGTGATAAATCAATAAAAAGATATAAATATTATGCTAAATTAGAAATAACAGAACAAAGATTAAATAATGCAAGTTCAAAAATAGGTATATTTGAGGAGAATAAAGAACAGATTTATAATGAAATGGTAAATGATATATTGATTGAATTAGATGCATGTAATGTTAATGGTTTATATGAATGGATATTAGAACAAGTTAAAATAAAATTTCCATAAATTATTATATAAAAATATTATACTAATATAGTAAATGAATAACAGCGAAAAATTAAATTTTATTATAGAAAAATTAAATAAACATGATATATATTTTCAAGACATTAAAAATGACATCAATTACTTAAAAAATAAAGTAAATAAAATTGAAAAAAGAGTTGATGCTATAGAACATAGAGTCAATAGTATAGAACATAGAGTTAATAGTATTGAAACGAGAGTTAGTAGTATTGAATCAAAAGTTAGTGGTATTGAAACGAGAGTTAGTAGTATTGAAAAAAAAATAAGTGGTATTGAAAAAAGAAATAAAGAATTAGAAGGTTATAGAAAAAGAAATAATAGTAGTATAGAACTTGAAATTACTAAATGTGTATATGATTTTTTACAAGAACATGAAAAATCATTATATATTATTGATGTATCAACATTATTCCCTAAAAAAATTAAAAATACTAATAATAAAATATTTATAGAAATTGATGGACTTATATTAGGTACAAATGATAGAAATTATGCATATAAATATGATAATAGATTAAAGCCATTACAACATAATTTCAATATATCAAATAATACATCAGATAAAATTTATAAGTTATATATAGTGGAAGGCAAACATAATATAACTAAAGATAAAGTAATTGATAAATATAATAAATATTTAAAATTTAAAGATTTTTTGGATAAAATAAATGCAGATTATAATAATTTGCCACAAAATGTTAAAAAAGTTGTTGAAAAATATGGTTTAAATAAATTTAAATCTTCAAATATTTATCTTATATTCGGTACACCCATGTGGAATGAAGAAGCAAGACAACAAGTTATGACATATAAAAAACAACATAAAGATAAAAATATAAAAATTGTTAGTTTATCAGGTAATAGATATAATGTTAATTTATAATATTAATTTAATGGGTATTTTAAATGACAAAAGGTGTAAAAAAAATATTTTTATATAAAATTTTTAATATAAAAAGATGTTTTTAATTAAAATATATTTATAACAATAATACAAAAATGACAGAAATATATTTAAAAAAATTATTAAAGAGTGATTTATTGGAAAAATGTAAGGAACTTGGATTAAAAAGTTATAAATCAAAAAATAAATCAGAATTGATTAAATTGATTGAGTCTCATTCAAATAATACTACTATTACAAACTATAATAAATATAATATTCAGAATTTACCTAATGAGATATTGATTATAATTAGAGATTATTTGACACATAAAGATATATATTATACAACCAAACAATATTTTAAAATACAAATGAATTATGCATTGGTATGTAAAAGTATGTATAATATATTTATGTTAAATTCCAAAAAATATTTAAATACATCTATAACTGAATCACAAGAATTGATTAATCGTAAGAAATGTATAAATACATATGGACTTACTGAGTATGAATTGGATAAAATATATGGTAATAAAAAACATCGTAATATCGGTAAAAAAGAAAATATATATAATATGGTTTCTGTAGTAGAGTTTGCATATAAAAAGTATAGTTCATATAATAACTATATAAAAATTAAAACACAACAAGAACTTGAGAAAAGATTGAATGAAGAAAGGATTGAAAATGAAATGAAAAATAGGAGATTAACATTAATAAATTTATTGAAAGAACATGATTTACCATTACGCGATGATTCAGTATTATGTAATAATTACATATATGAAAATAGCGGTGATCCAGATGAAATTGTAAAAATAATGGTTGAAATGAATTTTTATTTCAAATGTACTGATTATTCAAATTTAATTTATAATTATACATCAAACCATATTGATTATGAAAGAGGTTTTGGATATTATGGATATAAAGATTTATCACAAGATACAAAAAATATGTTGTCTGAACAGGCTAAAAAAACAGCATTAAAAAAATGGTGTAAAATTAAAATGAATATGTATGATGCATTAGATGATCCAAAATTACCATTATCTCTTCATGATAAAGTACGAAATTATTTCAAATAAATTATTTCAAATAAATTATTTCAAATAAATTATTTCAAATAAATTATTTTGTAATATATATAATGGTATTATATATGAATACTTTGATATTTACAAATTTTATAAAAAATGTAAATATTAAATAATATAATTAAATTAATTATATTATAAACAAATATAAACAAATATAAATTTTATAATCTTATATTATATAACTAATGAATAGAATTGATCCATGGAATGATAATATTAATTTAATTAATATATTTAAAAATACTTCAAGAAAAGAACTTTTTATATATGGACCAACTAATAAAAATGGAAAGAGAATATACATTAATTTTATATTTTACAAAAACAACAATATTATAAATATTTCATCAAATGAATTTGATTTTGATTCAAGAGTTAATGTTGATTTGAATGATAATAGTGCAAAAATAAATTACATTGAAACCTTCAAAAAAAATGGGAAAGAATTTTATTCTGGTACTGATGTAATGAAACTTTTATTGAAAATACTTAAAAATCTAAATATAATCAAAGTATCATTGATTGATCAAAGTCAAATAACATGTAAAAATAGAATAAATGATCCAAAATTTTTGTTTAGCAACAGTATATCATATGCTATTATTACATTGTTGAAAAACAATAAAACATTATATATGAAATTTGGCTTTAAACCATATTTAAACAATAAAAATAAATCATCAAATATTATTGATATTATTGATAATTTAAAAACAATAACATGGCAAAACATTATTGACATTATAGAAAATGGAGAATTAACAATTAAACATATCATGAATAATAAAAATAATATTTCAAATTTAGATATTAAAAATATTGATACATGGATAAAATATTGGAAAATAATACAAAAATCATTTAATTTTTTATATGTAAGATTTAAAGACTTAAGTAATGGTCCATTTGATGCTTTTAAACACTATAATAGTGCAGAATGTCAAATGTTTATAAATTGGCTTGAATTATATTCTTTAAGTAGATATTATGAAAAAACAAGTTATAATTTTTATATAAAGAATGGAACTAAACATACTTTTATTATTCCATATAAATCTGAATTTATTAATTTATTAAACTTATTAAAAAATGTCGAATGGATTATTGAAAATTTACAAACAACTACATGTAATATAAATATCAATTCTCATAATAAATTATAAAATAATATTATTCAATTGATTATTAATAATTTCTTTAAAATATAAAAAGATTATAAAGAATAATTTATTATTATAATAATTATGAATACTTTTGAAGATTGGACAGAATTTTTATATGAAAATTTATTACAAAAAATAAATAATAAATTTAATGTTGAAAATGAATATAGTTTTATATTAAATATTTGTTCCAATAAAAATTTTGATTTAATATTTTTTAAAAAACATCCTGAACTAAGAATAGATTATCAATTATTATCATATAATCCAAATATTACATTAGATTATATTGTTGAAAATAAATATTGTTTTTGGAATGATGTAGTTTTAAATAAAACTCTTGGAAGAAATATTAAAAATTATATTTTATATGATAATTATTATAATGAATTACATAGATTTTATAAATTAGATATATTATATGAAATTTATGAAACATGGGATAATTTATTATATATTGAGAAACATTTTAATCATAAAATAAGATATGAATTATTATCAATGAATAAAAATATATCTTGGGATATAATTATAAACAATATTAATGAAGATTGGAATTTTGAATATTTAGTTATATATAATAAAAATATTACAGTTGAAATTGTGCTAAATAATAAAAAATATTTCAATAATAATTGTGTAAAATTACTGACTAAAAATAAATATATTAAATGGTCTGAAATAGTTAAATATGATAATTATATTGAATGGAATTATACTGATTTAAGTTTAAATATAAATATAACTATTGATATAGTATTGAATAATATAAATAAAAAATGGTGTTTTAATCGATTAAGTTCTAATCCAAATATAACAATTGATATTATATTACAACATAAAAATTTTAAATGGAGTATGTATTGGTATTCATTTAATCCAAATATTAGATTAAATGATATTGATAAAATGATAATTACAAATGATACATTAGATATTAATTTAATTATAAAAAATTTATGTTTAAATAATTATGATATTGATAGAATTGAATATGTAAAAAATGATATTCAGCAAACTGATATTTTAAATATTAACAATTTTGAATTAATTTTGAATTAATTTTTATATTATATTTACATAAAATAACTTTATATAGATATGACATTAAATTATTTATATTTTATATAAGTCAATATAAAAAATGAAATTTTTTTGCGTATAGTACTATTATATTATAATATCATATTATCATCTATATAAAATAAATATAATAAATATAATAAATAATGGATAAACAAATAGACTTGTATAAAACTATATTACGTATATATAATCAAAATGTATTTGATAAAAAATATATTGACAAAATAAATATAGATAAAAATATGTATTATGTTGATTATGTTGATTATGATGATGATTTTGATGAATTCAAATTAAAAGATATACCTAATGGTGTTACTCATTTACAATTTTTTAATGAGTTTAATCAACCATTAAAACCTAAATATATACCAAATAGTGTTATATATATAAGGTTTGGTATAGAATTTGATCAACCATTAAGAGAAGGAGATATACCTAATAGTGTTACTCATTTACAATTTGGTAGTGAATATAATCAAATATTAAAGTTAGGTGATATACCAGATCATATAAGACATATTATGTTTGGATTTAAATTTAATCAACCATTAACTTCAGGTGTTATACCTTATGGTGTTACTCATTTAAATTTTGGTTTTAAATTTGATCAATCATTAAATGAAGGTGATATACCAAATAGTGTTACTCATCTTACTTTTAGTGCTTGTTTCAATAAAAAATTAAAAGTAGGTGATATACCAAATAGTGTTATTTATCTAAATTTTGGTGGCTCATTTAATCAAATATTAGATAAAGGTTATATACCTAATAGTGTAACCCATTTAAAGTTTGGATCATTGTTTAATAGTGAATTAATGGCTGGAAGTATACCTAATAGTGTAACTCATTTAATATTTGGATATTCATTTAATCAAGAATTGAAAAAAGGTGATATACCAGATTCAGTTACTCATTTAATATTTGGTACATGTTTCAATAAATTATTAAAAAAGGGTGATATACCAAATAGTGTAATACAATTATCTTTTAATGAACTCTTTAATCAACCACTTGAAAAAGGTATTTTACCAAATAATATTACACATATTATTTTCGGCGAATATTTCAATCAACCATTGAAAAAAGGAGATATACCAGATTCAGTTACTCATTTAACATTTGGTAGAAATTTTAATCAAATACTTAATGATGATAATTTACCAAATAATATAATAGAATTAGTATTATTTAGTGATTATGATAAAAATTTACTAAATACAAATAAAAATATATTGATTGGTATAATATCTACATATTATGAATTTTTTAATTATGATGTTCTTAATATAAAAAATAATACAGATTATATAGAATATAAAGAATCTTTAAATAAATATATTGATGATAATTTAACAAAAGATAAACTTATTGGTAATGTTATATTAAATGAACTTGTTAAATATGTATTTAATCCTTTAAGATTATTGCGTTTATCTAAAATATATAATATTGATATAAATCAATTATTAAATTTGTATTAAATTATTAAAATATGAACAATAAATTAATCTTTTGAAATATGTTAAAAATATTTATTGTATTGTGATTCTTTTAATTTTATTTTTTATATTTTCTGGTATTTTTTCATAATTTGATATCGCTTATTTTATAATAATTTTAATATTTACTTGATATACTTAATATCAAACCATTATTTTTATTTTACTATTTTTATATTCATTTGTAAAATTTATATATTTTTATAATAATTTTTTAGATTTTTTATTCAATAAACATTACATATAATACCATATAATACCATAAATAACTATTATTTTTACACCTTTGCACATTTAAAACGCCGATTATTTACTCATATTTTTTCCAGTTAATCTTATTGCTCTGCCAATTTTTTGTTCTCTTTTTGGCAAATAAAATTCAGGTATGAGTGATTTAAACATAAGATAATTTCTAAGTCTATCTTCTCCTATACGTTCTTCTGGATTTATATTTGTTGTCGGATTTTCTATAAAATATTTAGGCACTTCTCTATTCATTATATATGTTATATATATTATAAATATTATAAATATATCTTTAAATTATAATTGGTGTTTTAAATTTGCAAAGGTGTAAAAAATCTAAACACAAAATAAAATAATATAAAAATATGATATTATATAATAATATAATGCAAGAACTAATAAATGATATTATAAATACTTATAAAAATCCCTTAATTTGGAAATTTATCGACATTGATGGAAATAGAAAATTTATGTATGGAGAAAATGATAAATTAAGGGAAACATTTTATGTTTTTTATAAAAATGATGACGAATACTTTATTGACATTGGATGTTGTTATGAATATGGTGACTTTGACAGTGGTCGTTTTGATTTTTTTGGGTATGGTTTTGAAATAACAAGACAAATTAAATTGAAACCTAATATATATGGAAGTATATTTAAAGAATTAAATTCAATTGCATACATTTTTGGTAATTATATTGATGATTATGAAATATTAAATGAAGACGGATTGATTGAAAATTATGAAAGTATTACAAAAGATAATAAAGTAATTTGGTATACAATGAACAAAGATGTATGTTTTATTAATAATGATGAAAAAATAAAATTTATTGAAACATACATTGAAACATTATAAATAAAAAGGTATAAAAAATTGATTTATAAAATTACTTAAAAATATTATAAATATAGGTAAATCTTTATAAATCATCTTTATATGAGTATTAATTCTAACATAAGATAATAATATATTAATATCAGAATCAAAATCATTTTTATTTGGTTCATTTTCATCATAATAAGTAATATTATGTATTTTATCTTGATAAACATATACTTTTCCTAATTTCTTTAATTTATCTAAAAATGTAATATAAAATGAATTAAAGTTGTAATTAAGATATAAAGAAAATATAACAAAAATATTTATTTTATTAACCTATGGAAATATCCATATATTACAGGTACTTTTTTATTAATAAATTCTATATGTTCATAATCGGAATCATAATCATATTTCTCTGAACCAATAATATAATGTAATTTATTTACATACAAGTCATGTTTATTGACATATTTTCCATCCTTTATTATAGTATGTTTACTTAAAAGATTACACCACCCAAACTCAAATTTTGGATTTAAATTTGTTTTAATATACTCTTTCAATATATTATATTCAGTCATATTTTTGACTTGATAATGTTTATCATATTGATTTTTTTCAATATCTTTTTTGATACGTTGTTTTAGAATATCCAATCTTTTTTCTCTTTTTTTTGTTGCATTTTCTAAAACTCTTTCCAAATATAATTTATCACGTAGTTGTATTGGTACTGTATAATTTGGTAAATATTCTTGTGGATGTTCTAATTTTGTTATATATGAAAATTGATTTCGTCTATAATATTTTCTTTTGAATTCTTCCATTTTATATTTGTATAAAGTAATATAATTTTAAGTTATAATTTATATATAAAAAATAATCACTAAATACATTTATAATGAATAATCATAAATTTGAATTTTTAATTGTTAGTATTACAAATAGTGAATTTGAAATATTAAATAAAGTTTATACTATAAATGACGAATGGGAAGAATCGAAAAAATTAACCAATTCATTTGATATATTAGGATTAGAATTATTAGGTACAATGGAATATTCAAATGGTTGTTTTCATAAAAATAATTTAATTTATTACCATCCATATATACTAGAAGACTATGTTGAAAAAAATTATTCTAAAAATTTAGATGAAATATTTATTTTATGTGAAAAAAATATTTTTGATAATTATAAAAATAAAATAGCTATTTTTGGATGTCCAAACAAATTTAGTTTCATTTCAACTTATTCTTTTCATATTACATTTAATGAAATTTATGGTAGTTTATGTGATTATACATGTGATAAAAAATTATTAAATATAAAACAACTTGATGATATTTTATATATGCAATATGATGTATAATTTAATAACAATAATAATATATAAAAATAACAAAATATATATTACTATACATATAAAATAATATGAATTGTTCTTATTGTAGTTCAGAAGTTAAAAAAGAATTTATACATTTAATGCAAATGATGATAATGATAATTTATTTTGTATAAATAAAAGTTGTGTATCAAATATAAATAATGATGTATGTATAGGTAATGAATTATATAAAATTAAATATTGTTGTAATAAATGCCATAGAACATTATTATATAATAACAAAAAAATATTTGGAAATTATAATTTGACAGATTGTTGGTTAAATTTACATGAATATGGTATTGAAGATTATTGTGATGAATGTGAAAATTATATATTAAGTTTAGAAAACTACAATATATGTAATATTTGTGGAAATGTATGTAAAGATAATATATGTAATAATCACAATATAATTTTTGATAATATTGATAGTTTAATTTCTATATTTACAAAAAATTCAAATGATGAAAAATGTAAATATTGTCATAGATATTTAATTAAATGTAAAATGTGTGAAAATAGTTGTTATGTATGTGTTTTCAAGGATTGTAGTAAAAGTAAACTTAATGGGTTAAAACTTGAATATTATTCTTATTTATGTAAAGAACATAGTATTGGAGCAATAAATGAATGGACAAAAGGAAATGTTATATCAAAGTCTAATATTATATGTGAAGATTGTGGAACGAATGAATCATTTTATAAACCAAGTTGTAATTGTTTAGGTTTGAATAAAATAAATTTATGTATAAATTGTCATGATGTTGATTACGCAATGTATAGATTGTATTGTTATCAATGTACTTAACTTACTATATAATTATGAATAAACTTTTTTAAAATGTTATTTTTATATATAAAATTATAATGTGTAATTATGATATTTTATAATGTTTTATAATATTTATTAAAAATAAAAATATTGTATATGAAACAATAAATTCTAAATATTAATTATATTATTTAAAAATTATTATTAAGTATTTTTTTTGGAGCCATAACTTTTGTAATAAGTTCTTTCAATATAATATTTCCAATAAGTTTATTTTTAGAACAATAATTATATTGAATATAGTTATTTAATGATATTTTATCTTCTGTATAAATTTCTAATCCATTATTATATTTTATTATATAATCATCTTCATATAGTCCAATTAGTATATTTTTAGTAAATTTTTTATTTAATAGATTATTATATAAATCTTCATTTTTAGTTATTATTTCAATAATATTTTTAGGTAATATAAAATCAGTAAGATTTTGATTAAATGTATAACCAAAAACAATATGTGTTATACTATTTGGTATGACACCTACATTTAATGGTTGATTAAAATTATTTCCAAATTCAATATATTTGACACTATTTGGTATAATACCAACATCTAATGGTTGATTAAAATAATAACTATAAAAATATAAATAAACGACACTATTAGGTATATCACCTACTTTTAATGGTTGATTAAAATTATATCCAAATGTAAGATTAGTAACACTATTTGGAATTATTCCTATATCTAATGGTTGATTAAAATTTTCACTTAAAGTAAGTTCATCAACACCATTAGGTATATCTCCAACTTTTAATGGTTGATTAAAACTTTTACCAAACGATAGAATTTTAACATTTTTTGGTATAATTCCTTCTTCTAATGGTTGATTAAAATCTCTGAAAAAAAATAAACATTCAACATTAATAGATATATCACCAATTTTTAATAGTTGATTAAAAGAATTACCAAAAAATAAATGTGTAACACTATTTGGTATATCACCTTCATTTAATGGTTGATTAAATGAATTACCAAAAAATAAATGTATAACACTATTTGGTATATCATCTTTTTTTAATGGTTGATTAAATGATTCACCGAAATATAAATGTGTAACACTATTTGGTATATCACCTTTTTTTAAAGGTTGATTAAAAAGTTTTCCAAAAGTTAGATGTATAACACTTTTTGGAATAATACCTTTATTTAATGGTTTATTAAAGTCATTACCTAAAATAAGATGTGTAATACTATTTGGTATAGTATTTATATTTGGATCAACATTATTACCATTCATATAATAAGTAACTTTATTTGATTTTGGTTTTATTATTTTATCATAATCATGTTTTTTATCAAAATCACCATTACAATATTTATATAAAAAATATTTATATAAATCAATTTGAGTATCCATATTATCTAATATCTTTATGTTATTCAATATATATTATTATGAATAATATAAATAATTTAATCATAAATATAAATCAATTTTTATTATAATGTTATAACATGTATATTTATATTATATTTATACATATATATGTATATATAATAATACATAGTACAATGAATTACTTTATATAAGTAATTTGATAAAGTAAATCGCTAATATGGCTAGGCGTACGCCTAGCCAACCGACCCTAAAGGGTCGGCACCAAGACTCAAGTTACTTAAATCACAGTAACTTAAACACATTAACTTTAAAAACAGTAACTTAAACACAGTAACTTAAATACAGTAACTTAAACACATTAACTTAAACATAGTAACTTAAATACAGTAATTTAAACATAGTAACTTAAATCATAGTAACTTAAATCATAGTAACTTAAATCATAGTAACTTAAATCA
>JACCED012096086.1_pt1 | contig 37267 bp, 54 predicted proteins | sample 7455021 | NCBI WGS metagenome assembly JACCED01 (sample SAMN15323456, study PRJNA562643) | freshwater metagenome | isolation source: river surface water | place: USA:Blue River Watershed | collected 2017-08-19
GTTCCATCTTTCTCTTGCTGGCGACCAAGAATAAAGATGTTGTCGGCAGAGTAATAAGAACCAGTACCACCACCAACGATGTCTTTAGGATAAAGACCAATCTCTTTATATGTATGATTCACTACAACCAGAGGAATATCTTTCATAGAAAGATGAGGTGTAACCATACGGAACAAAGACTTCATCTGCTTTGCACGACTCATGTCAGCAACAGCCTTCTGGTCTAGCGCATCTTCTACTTCTCTCTTGGAAGCGAGGTTTCCGATTGAGTCGATGACGATGATGAGGTGGTCTCCTCTTTCGAGTCCTTGCAATTGTTGCATGATGTCGAACTTGAGTTGTTCAACATCTGTAACAGGAGTATGGAGCACCCTGTTTGTGTCAATACCAAAGGTATCAAAATAAGACTGCGGAGTACCAAACTCAGAATCGTAAAAGAGTAACGCTGCGTCTTCATACTTGTCCAGATAAGATTTAGCCATCAGTAAGCTGAATGCTGTCTTAAAGTGTTTGCTTGGACCAGCCCACATTGTGAGTCCTGGAGTAAGACCACCATCAAGACGACCAGATAAAGCCACATTAATGATTGGAATTGAAGTAGGAATCATGTCCTTCTTCGTAAAGAATTTAGAATTAGCAAGGATTGCTGAATCCTTAATAGTTGAACTCTTTTTGATTTTGTCTAGAATACCCATAGATTTTCCTTTATGTTATATTAGTATTATACGATATATTTTATTGCAAGACAATTATGGATTGTTCTTGCTATGAGGAACATCAAACACAAAGGTTATTCTTGTGCAATTACCAATGTTCTTAGTTCCATGTAACTCTTTGTTGTTAAACCAGAGCAATGTTCCAGGTTCAACATCAACATATTCATCACCAACAAAGTATCTATATCTCCCTAAAATCGAAAGATGATAACGATCTCGTGTGAGGTAATATGTACCCTCATCGATATGTCTTCCAACTTCTCCATCTACTGGTAAAGATAAGAATCCACAACGATCATGTTTATGAAAATGTCTCTTCATAAACGAAACTATCTCTGTGTGTCTGTCATAAGCTGGCGTTCTTCTGGAAGATTCACTATCGCCAACAAAATCTTCTGAATTACTAACAACTCCCATTACCAGTTGTAGTGCATCAATAGGAAGATCATCCCAACCTCTGTCAACCAAAGACTGAGTATGATCAAGATGTTTCTGTGAACCCCAATCTGTTGGGTATTGTTTCAACTGCTTTACAATCTTTGATACATTGATTCCAGTTTTAATAATACGAATATTACGCAAAGAAATCCTCCAGTGATGTTTGTTCCTGAGTCTTCCATCCTAGTGATTCAATAACAATCTGCAATGCATCAAGGAATACTTTCTCAAACATCTTGTCGTAATCTATGTATGAATTTAATCCGAACTCTTTTGGCAACTCTTGTGGGAATGCAATGATATCTTCTTGCAATGGATTCGGTGTTTGAACATAAACGAATTTAATCTTGTCACCATCACGGATGGGTTGATACTTTTTATCTAGTCCAAGTTTCTTGGTGTAATGATTATACAGCAAAGCACCACGAACATGGATCGGTGTTCCCTTTGTGTAAATCGGAGAGCCAGCATACTGCTTCATTCCATTCACCCCACGAGGGAATGCAATTTCCTGAATCGGTAATTTGTCAAACTCTTTTCTAAACTCCATAACATACTTATGTAGATCTTTTTCATTTCCCTGAAGAATAACCTCAATCGAATCTCGCAGCTTGTCACGAATAACCGCAGGTGTAGATGACTTGACCATCTCCAGACCCATAACTTTGATCTTAGGTTTCGCATACTGAACACCCTCTGAGTTATGCACATTAATAACATATCGTTTCTTGGCAGTCCAGATGGCTTTGTCAGCAAGAACCTCTCGCTTCATCTGCATCTTCTGACTATAAGCATTCATGTAGTCAGCGAGTTCTTGATACCCCGAGTCAATGAATGGTTGGAAAACATCCTCACAAACCTTATCCATAAACTTAATCTTCTGCTCATCAGTCTTACCTTCGCAGGTCTTTTCAACGAGAGTTTCAAGAGTCAGATAGATTGAGTCAGTGTCGATAGCAACTACATAGTCTTTGTTGTCAGTCTTCAATGTCTTGTTCATAAAGGCATTGAGTTTGTTTGCCATCCAACGAATCGATAACTGACCAGAAGTTGTAATACCTTCTGCCATTCTAATATCAAAGTAACGGAAGTACTGGTTACCCATCGCACCATAAGCAGAGTTCAGCGCAATCTTCATAGCCATCTGCAGGTTGTTAAGACGAGAGATATCTTTCAACAGATGTTTCTGAGACTTATCCTTTTCGTATTCCTGCTGAACCTTTAGCATTTGTTTTTTAAATTTGCTTCGGTCACTATACATCTTCTCCATCAACTCAGGCATGAAGCCTTTGATGTCTTTACGATATGTCCAACCATTTGCAGTTAGTGATAAGTCTCTGCGCTTGCAGTAGTCTGTATCAACTTCTTTGTTAAGTAACTTGTCAACAGTCACGGACAACTTCTCGGATGTCAGAGTTTCTGGACTGATGTTGTACTGCATAATCAAGTGAGGGTATAGAGAGTTCAAGTCAAAAGAAGCCATCCATTTATGCAGACCAATGATTGGGTCTTTAACATACGCACCCTCGAACTGTGCATCTTTACCTGAGTGTGACTTAGCAGGAATCACAATACCTTTCTTACGAAGGTGATTGTAAATGATAGTATCCCACATGCGGACTTGTGAGTAAACATCTTCAGGATTAATCTTGGCATTGTATGCCATGGTCAGATGCAATTCAAGCAAACGCATCTTGTCTTCTAATTTGACAACCAACTCCACATCGTGGATGTTATACTCAACAAACTTCTGCCAATGCTTTGTGTAAAAGTCTTTGAAATTATCTTCTGGGTTTTCTTTCTTCTTGTCACCGAGTTCTTGCTCAGCAATGTAGTCAAGACGATAAGACTCTTGCTTGGAGTAAGTATACTTCTTGTACAGTTCCAAATAATCTAGCTGAGAAATACCTAGAATGTCATAGTGAATTTCTTCATTACCTTTGATGAATGTCTTGCGTTCATTAACATAACCCCATGGGCTAATCTTATTGGCAAATGTATCACCTAACTCACGAGCAATACGACGAATGAGGTATGGCATATCGAAGAAGTCAGTATTCCAACCAGTGATGACATCTGGATAATTCTGCTGCCAAAAAATCATAAACTCTTTAAGTAGCTGTTGTTCGTCACGACAGTTGATATACTTTACATCTGAACGAGTGTTTTCAAACTCACCAACACCAAAGGTAGTTATCTGTTTGTCTTTGGAATCTCTGATTGTGATTAGAAGAATCTCTTCATTGGCAGATTTAATATCTGGAAATCCATCTTGAGTGGCAGTCTCAATGTCAATAGTAAATACACGGACAAGATCCATGTCCCAATTGACTTCATCGTAATTATCGCTGATGTATTGATATGCATAATTTGTATTACCATATACATCAAAGCCATGCACATCTTCGTATTGCTTGACAAACTCTCTGGTCTCTTTAATGGTTCCAGGTTTAATCTCATCAACGCAAACGCCATCAAGAGTCTTCCATGAAGACTCTTTCTTAGAAGTGACATACAGCGTAGGGTAGAAATCAACCTTACGCTGATATTGTCGTCCTTTGTCATACCCTCGAATAAAAACTTTATCTCCAAGAGCATGTACAGAAGTATAAAATTCCATTAACTTTCTTTCCAATACATAAGCATCATTGCGTCTAGTGCACAATCATGAACAGGGTGGTGTTTAATAACTTGTGTTCTGTTGAACAGTGGGTGGTCAACCTCACAGTAACCATTGGTGGAACCAGACATAATGTCAACTGCAGTTCTCACATCTCTCCACATATTATACCCTGTAATTTCTTGCATGCCAAGTCTAACTGCCAATGAATCGATTGCCATCTGGTCAAGTGAACCTCGTGCCCACATAGTTTGTTTATCAGCATTTGGAAACTTAGCCATGTAGTTATAAAATGTATTCAGACCATTCTCAACAGTCATATCATTTCGAGATGGATCTAAAGATACTTTGCGAACATATTCGTGTTGTGACTTCCACCACTCTAGCGTAGACTTAGAAGATGTTCTTCCAAGTTGGATCTGTTCCTTGACATCAAATTTAACAAAGCATGCATTGTCCAACAAGTCTTGATATGTTGGACGCATCTCTGGGTCAAAGTGAATCAATGCAGCAGATAGGATCACACAGGTAGACTCTACACCTAGAGTCTCCACATCGAACATAAACATTATATTACTCCAATTAGATTTTTATATGCATCAATTTTTTGCTTATTTAAACTAGGTATATCATACTTGTTATACAATTCATAATATGTTAGATTTAAAATATCAGATAATGGAATACCAAGAGCTAAATGTGGGATAACTTGAAAGTCTCCAACCTTATCAGATTGATCTTTTATATTACGAAATTGTAAAGCAATATTTGATACAATATCAAAGGTCAATCCATTTTCATGAATCCAATTTCCTTTGTCATCAAATGTATATCCATAAATTTCTGGCTTCATTGTAAACTCAGAACTATAAGAGTTTGTGCCTTTGCGTGGGTCTTGGATAAACAGTGGACTAAAGGATGTATGATCTATAGGATAGTCTTCTGATGTAACATAATCATACAACTCTTGAAAGTATTGTTCATTATCATATGGAAGTCCAAGAATTAATCCTGCGCCAATATTAACATTACCTTTCCATTTATCTCTCACCCACGATAATCTTCTTTTAACTTTATCTGGGTGCAAGCCCTTACCGATTGCTCTTGCACTTTTATGATTGAAAGATTCAACACCAAAGAATGCTCCAACTATTCCAGCTTCAAGTAACAAGTCTGCTTGATGCGTAAACTTGTCCATTAAATCAATTCTTAAGAAGCATGCGAACTTTGGTTTAAATGGCAATGAAGTGAACAACTTATGAAACTCTTCCATCTTATCGTTGTCATCATTAAAAGTATCATCAGTTATATAAAAGGTATCAGTCTTTTTAGTTTCCCACAACTCAACTAATTCATCACGAACTTCTTCCATGTCTCTAATGTAGGTTCCTTTTTTCTTACCCAATAAAGGATAGTTACAAAACTTACATTTAAAAATACACCCACGAGCAAATTCTAATGAAACAGGTTCTCCAGGAATCAATGTGAATGAATCATTACCCCATTCTGTTTTTAGATTAGACATTTTAGGTTCTTCAAACTTAGAAGATTCAACTAGAGTTGAACCAATCGGAAGAGTAGAAGCACCTAATAGTTCTTTCTCTTTACCAGAAAGATAATCAGTCAGATGTACAGAAGAAACATCAGCATATCCAAGAATATAATAATCAACTCTAGGATCTTCTTTCAAATTTAAGACATATGCACCACCGAAGACAATTTTAGCATTACTATTTTTTTTAATATAATCGTATAGAACTCCAATATTATTGGTATTTCCTTTATACATCTTCTCTATCGGCGTTAATACCTTTCCGTGTTGATATCCGAAACTTCCAAAGTAACCAAAGAATGTAGAGGAATAACCAACCCACAAAGTATCTTTGTTGAGATGTTTACTCACTGCAGCTACCAATTCTTCAGCTGACATATATTGGATATAGTCAATGACTTGAACTGTGTATCCACTCTGCATCAATGCAGAAGCGACCCGATATGCACCTAAAGTTCTTTGAATTCTAGGTTCAGTATCTGGTTGGTATGTCGCTCCAGTTAAAATAATAACTTGTGCCAATTACCAGTCTCTCTTATAACCAACTTCAGTCACGAATGTTTTAATCTTATGTTCATCAGTCCATGATGAACAATATTCATTTTCAGCGTCACACATTGGAATAATTTCTTCCTTAGCGATCTCTCGAGAACTAAAAATAGTTTCGCCAAGATACAACTGAGAAAACTCTCGCATTTCTTCGCATGTAACACTATCCTCTGCCCATTGAATTGCACTGCAAGGGACTTCACCATCATTGTGATTGTCTGGCACTTCAATAATATAACGCATACGATATTGTGCAATACAATCAACCAAAACATACTTACTCATTAATCATCTCCTTAGTTAAGGCAAGAGAATTCTTCAGTGCTTTCTCAGCAACACGAAGACCATATTCCATCTCACGATTTTTCCTAACAACCAAATCATTCTTTTGCAATGCGTCTTGATAGTTGTCGTACAACTCCAAAGTATTTTTCTGCAGTGCCTCAACATATGTAGTCAGTTTATGAATAGTTACCCATGAACCATCAGCAAGTTTAGTATGACCATCACGAATGCGGAACTCATCAGTCCATCGGTCACCTTCTTTGTACTTTGGCATCGGCTCAAAGATAAACAGTTCTTGTTCACCTAATTTCTTTAGGACTGTAGTGAATCGCTCTTCAATAGTTTCTTTACCATAAAACATTATTCATCTCCTTCATCAGATGCATATTCTTGACTGCGACCATCCATTGCTGCATGGATATCACAAAGAGTGCGATGCCATCCATCAGTGTATCGTTTTCCTGGAGCACCACACTCTTCACAAGTGCGATACGACATGCTTTCGGCAAACGAGATGTAGTTATAGTGTTTATCAGTTGCAGCCTGAACATAGAATCGTAGACCACCAAACTTCTCTTTCACTTGAACAGCGACTGGCACTTTGGCAGTTTCCTCATCCAGTTTTGCTTTGGCATCATCAATTGCTTCTTGCGTTACTACCTTAGTTCCCCAAAGAGTATTTCCAACACCAACTTCAACAAGATTATCATAACGATCTTTTGCTTGACGATAATCGCTAGTCAAATGTGCACAAAGAGTATCGATGATATTATACCAACCATCGCCCACACAAAGACCCCAGCACATGGCTGTAACTTGCATGTTCGCATTACGATCTCGAAAGATCAGCGGATACTTCGCACACAATTCTTTATCAAGTTCTTCACGCATAATTAACTCCAAGTCCTATGGGCTTCTGCCACCCATTCAAGACCATCATATTCTGCGATAGTCCACTCAACATCATCAGGAATCTCAACAATCTTGAGTTCAGAAAATCTGTTTGCTGCTTCTCCACCTAACTGCTCAACAACTTGAACCAGAACAGGATCATTACGAGGGATATCATGAACAGACAAATTCTCATAAAAGAAATATGACTTGTTGTACTCTCCAAGTTCAATACCTTTTAGTTGTGCATACAGGTCTTGTGCTTCTTTAGAAAGACCAAACCCACCATGACACACATTAATAACAACTTTCATTTGAATACCTTCTCTACTTTCAAAAATTTATGCACAAGTTTATCTTTAATCATATCAGGGACTGTAAGATATGGAAACTGTAAAATAAAAGGACAGCTGTTACCCCAAGATCCTGTTGCTAGAAAATTCTTATAAACAGCAATATGTTTTTTATTACTGGGGTTAAATAACACCTTTGGTTTCTGCAACAAGTCTAAAATCATTTAATTACCTTTGTTGTGTCTGCAACATCTTTATCATCACGGAGTTCAATGAACACAGGAAGGAATAGCGAATCTTCTCCAGCTTTGTTCTTGATTCGACTATTATACTTCACTGCCACAATTCTGTCAATTAAATTTTCTTTCCAATATTGCTTTCGCTGTGCGTCTGAGAATCCAGATCCTACATTTACCTTAACAATACCATCTGCTGACTCGCATACAATTGCACCAAGCATTCCTGCAGCCTTACCTGAACCTTCTTCAACTGCAACAATCTTAAGATCGCATTCCAGTTCACCTTTGAATTTAATCTGAGTCTTGCTTCGTTTGTCTTCCCAAACACCAGCACCATCTTTCAGAATGATACCTTCATGACCAAGAGACAAATAGTTCTGGAAAATACTCTGTGCTTCTTCGATTGTCTGCACAATCTCACTTGATACAATCCAAATCTTTTTACCTTCTGACTTCTGCTTGTTTACGATCTGTTCCAAAGTCGAGAATCGTTTTGCATATGGAGTCTGGCAATACCCATCAGTAAATTGCACATAAGGAATCAAGTCCCAGACAGAAGCATGAACCATTGCAGCTTCTTCTACAGAGATTGTTCCTTTGTTCGCTTTGTTGAGGATTCCATTGCCAGTCTGGCGATCAGTAAACTGATGATCACCAGGAAGCATAACCAAAAGTTCGCCATCGAACACGCAATCGATAGACCCAGCAAGACGAATAAATTCTTGCTCAAGGTTACCCAATAAGAGGATTTCTTTTCCATTTCTACTCCTAAATTCACATTTACCATCACGAACAATAGCATTGAAGCGCATACCGTCCATCTTCATTTGAGCATAGGCTGGGAATTTAATTTTATCTACTAACTTCTGCTCAAATGGACTACACAACATGCATGGGTATTCGGGAATCAAGCCAGACCAAACTTTGTTGACAGTTGATACATCAACTCCACACTTCAAATCTTTTGCGATGATTCGTTCAATAACCTTTGCATTATCTGAAGTAAGATTCGAAAGAACATAAGAAAGATGTTCAATGGCTTTGTTGCCAGTCAGTTCTCTACTGGACAAAACATACAACTCTTCCAGAGCCCACTCAAGTGTAAAGGTAGTTTTATATACCTGTTCATACTGCGGGATCTTTCGTTGATAGAATTGAGTGAATGGATCCAATGCTAGGCGAATTACCTCACGCAGAGTTTCGTTATCGCTCTGTGCGTTTAGTTGCTCGATTTTGAAATTGCGTGAGGTATTCGCAGCCAGACTATTCAGAAATTCATTTATGTTCATTCAAAACTCCATCAATGTGTTTACACTTGCCATGATATTTGTAACCGATACAAGAACATGTCATACCATTTTCTGTTTCTTCTACAGTATATACATGATCTTTACTGCCTTTGATCTGCCAGATTCTGTTTGTTGGTTCCTTTCCAGCAAAATGCAGATCTCTCTTTATAACTTTAAACTTTCGATATCGTGAATCGAATCGAATAGGTTTAGAGAACATCTGAAACTCTTTTGGATTATGCCACTTGAAGTAACCATAACTCTTAGTCATAGATTCATCCATGATGTAAGTATGGTTACACTGGCGAGTGACACCTTCCCAGTGAGTTATCTCTTTGACGAGAATCATATTAGCCGAGTGTGAAAGTAGACTTGCGTGGCATTCCATTTGCAAAGCCACTAGTGCCAGTGCAGAATCCACGAGAATTCTTAGGTGTCATTTTTTGTTTAGGTGCTTTACGAGCCTTAACAATCTCGATCGTTCCACCCTTACGCAAGAATGCTTTGATCTGTTTCTCAGTTTCAGCACGGAGTTCTGCTTTGGTTTTGTGAATCACTTGTTTCATAATATAGTTCCTTTCAATTAGGCGACAGTGGATCGTTTGGCTTCCATCATCTCAGACAAGATGAATTTAGCAATGTTCATTTGTTTACGAGATTGTTCAGAACGACCCATTGCAAGAAGTTCTTGAGCATCAGAGAGGATGCCCATCACAACCATTTCAAGACCAGTAAACCTTGCAGTGATGGAGTTCATATACTCTTCACGGATGTCGGCTTCGGTCATACCGTAACACTTGCTTTCAAATTCAGTCATTTTCAGTTCCTTTTCAACTTTCATACATTTATTATACAGCAGGACTGAATTAAAGACAACACCTTTTTGCATGTCGTAAGTTGTTGATTTATAAGGCAAAAAAGCCCTCGAGAGAGGGCTAGAAGTAACCCTACTGGTAGTAGGGGATTATTTTCGGGGATAACCCCATGAACTTGAGGGGATTATAAGCTGGACGCTATCTGAATACCAGAGCCAAAAATTCGACTGTATTCATTCTCCATTTTGATATCTGGTTCTGCTTCAGAAGCAATTGATTGACGATGTAAGTCAATATTCCCTTTAGCGTATGGCATATATGGAGCAAGCGCAACTCCCATACCCTGAGCAGTTTGCTGCATCACGATTGTTGCAGGATTCTTTAGTTCGATGTGGCGATCGTAGTAGTTAAATACTTCAGCGATAATTTCTTCACCATTAATAAGTTTGTAGACTTTTGTAGTCATTGTGTTTCCTTTTCAACTGGGACAAATATAGTGTTTATAACAAATCGACTATCAGAAATTCTTGGGTTAGAAGAAGCATGATAACGATTCGATTCAAAAATTAAAAGTCTATTCTTCTTTGGAGTTATTCTCTCTGCTACAGTCAATCGTTCAGGTAGAACATTTTCATCAGTAACAACTTCGTTAAAAAGAAATGTATCTCCATCACTATCATTAATATAATAAACTGCACTATAACAATTTAGGTCAACTGAATCATGATGAGGAATATTGTAATGATTTTCTGGCGCAGTAGGATTTTGAAGAAGAATGTTAAACTTTAATCTGTGTACACCATTTAAATTTAAATCAGGATTAGCGTCTTGAATATTAAATATAAAAGGTTTTAAAAAATTAAAGTAATAGCCAAACTTAACATTGGCATTTGAATGTAATATGGCACAACTCATTTGTCCATTATCTACCGTATTACTATCAGTGAAAATTGCTCCACTATACACTTCACTGTTAAGACTAGTTTTTTTAAGATAGTTATATTGAAGATGGTTTATAGCATCTTCTTCAATAGCATTAGCGTATGTGGGACTAATAAAATTATCAATCACTCTAAAAAACATTTATTCCTCTATCACAAGACTTTCAATAAATTCTGCAGCCATATTTTGATCATTAAAACATCTGACTAAACAAGTGTCCCAATCATAACAGTGTTGAGCTATCACCAGTATCTGTTTGTTTTTAAAAACGGATACTTTGAGTATCCATTCAGCACGACGAACCGTAATGAATGAGATTAAGTTAGGTGATATTTTTGCTTTCATCATACAAGTATTTAGGGGAACCCGAAAGTTCCCCTAATTGTATGACGATTAGATCACTTCATATTCATCTTTACCAACACCACACTCAGGACAAAGAAAATCAGCAGGAAGTTCTTCCCACTTACCTTCAGTTTCCTCATCGTGGACATGACCACAGACTACGCATACATGTTCCATCATAAACCTCCCATGACTTGTTTATAAGCATTAGCGTGTCGTTCCTCTACTTTTTTCAAAGCATTGAAACGCTTTTCAGCTTTAGCAAGTACTGCTGCGAATTGCTCCGCATGTTCTTTGCTTTCTGCTGCTTGAAGTTTAGCCTCAAGCATAGCATTTTCATCACCTTCACGCTCTGCTTCTTCCTCAAAACGAGGATACATTTCTGTATACTCATATGTCTCACCATCAATTGCTTTCTGCAAACATTCCTTAGTGGATGGCTTGCCGATTAGCAATTCAAGATGACCCCATGCATGTTTGATCTCTTGATCAGCGGTATGTTCAAAATGTTTTGCAACATCTTCAAAACCTTCTTCACGAGCGATCTTAGCGAAATAACGATACTTGATATGAGCCATAGATTCGCCAGCTAATGCGCTCTCAAGATTTTTTAATGTTACAGACATAATATTCTCATTTACAATTTGCATAGGAAGTCATTAATTTTTTAGCTTCCTCATGTTTACCATTACGAGCAAGATCAGCTGCAGCTTTAGCATAGCCGATTCCCTTTAAGGTGATATAAACTTTACGGAAAAATTTTTTCATTATTTCTCCTCATTCAATAATTGTTTATCACCTTTAGACTTAACAGAAATTTTCTTTGGTTTCTTTGCTTCTGGAACTAAACGCTCCAAGAAAATCTTAAGCATACCATTGAAGAGTTCTGCATCTTTAACTTCAACTTCATCATTCAAAGCAAATGAACGAGTGAACGCACGATTTGCAATGCCTCTGAACAAGAAGTTATCTTCAGCTTCTTCAGCTTTGATGCTACCACGAACAGTCAACTTACCATTTTCCATCTCAATGTCAATATCAGATTGACCGAATCCTGCTACAGCCAACTCAATGGTGTAATGATTCTCGTCTTTCTTGACAATATTGTATGGTGGATAGTTAGGGATGTTCTTAGCCATGTCATCATGGAATTTCTGTAGACGATTAAATTGCTCATCGAAACCGATAAGAAATTTGTCCATGTCTTTAGTGCCCCAGAAAGTGGGGACGAAATTGTTACCCATGTTAATCTCCTTATTGTTTAGCAAATGCTTTTTTGGCATCGAACATGTAAGCTGACATACCCAATGTAGACCAGAAATCTACATGTGCTTTAGCTACAATCTTTGCAAAAGAAGTCTGCGCTTCAATAAATTGATTAAGTGGCTTTTTGATTTCTTCGTTTTTGACGCAGGTCTCAACGAATTTAGTTTTGATTCCTTGGAAGGAATCGATGGCTGTGTTAATGTTTTGCAACATAATTTGCTCCTTTTAAGCGAGTTTAAAATTCGACACCCCGAAGGCATGTCAGTTAAAATGCTGGTTACGACTTCCAGCGATGTCGTGCGTCACATCCGCTTTATAACGATTCGTACTTTAGTGGTCCTAAGGCGAATTGGTTACGCTGCAGAAGCAGCAGCTTTGGCTTCCTCAGCTTTGGCTAATTCCTCAGCTTGTGGATCACCTTGCTTTTTAATACTTTGGATCAGAGTAATAACTTCCTCAAATGGGTGCTTACCCAATACACGAAGAATAGTATTTACATCTGCCACACTCAATTCAAGTTTAATCATTTTGATTTCTTTCCTATGTTATATTTTGGAACAAGTTCCCACTGATCTTTCTCTTTGAAAGACACTACCTTAATTTGAGACAAAGACGCTTTTTGCTCTGCCTGTACATTATTTAGGATCTTTAACAGATCCCAGTCCTGTAAAAGACCAGCAATAGCATTTCTTCTCTCAATATCACCATTAGAAATGTTCGACTCTTTGCCATCTAGAGCAAACAGTTCTTTGAAGTGAACGATGAAATACCTACCCTGCTTATGTAAGATATGGCAGGATTGATACAATTTTTGTTCTTTACGGGATGCGATGCCGATGCGAGTAAGTGTCTCACGAACCTTCAAAAAGTTATCTGGTTCTGGCAGGGTCACTTCAAGCATGGACTCTGGCGTCCAGTCGTAATAAATCATTTCGACAGTCATGATTTTCCACCTTTATATAATTTTTCTCTAATCATACTTAACTGTTCTTCTGTAAGAATATTTAGTGCTTCAAGAGCCTTTTCAGAAGAATACCCAAAGTATTCCATAACTAATTTTAGAGATTCGGTTTCGGCTTCTTTTTTATGCCATTTAGAGAATCTCTTTTTCTTAGATATAGTATTTAGGAAAAAAGAAAATTGCCAGTCCTTTGGAATACCCGCATTACGATTCATCTCGTTTGCATAAAGAACTGTATCGGGGAAATATGACAAACCACGATTCACTATAAAGGGAACATAATCTTTCTCTGCTAGTGGATCTTCAAATAAGTTTTTCTTTGTTAGGTTAATTGCATTAATAAAATCAAAGGGAGTCATAATGTGTTTCTCTCAGTACCCAGTCTTCTGCATAATCTTCTGCAAGATCAATACTGTCGAATGACTGAAAGCCATTATAATCTGTCTCTGCGTCAAAAACAACTACTCCATATCCTCCATTAGATGTTTTGTAAACTTTTGCATTTCTACTACCTTGTTGGTGATCACTAATAATTGGTGTCATGATATAAATCCTATCTCAAGTAAATTAGTATGAGATACCCCGAATCGTTTTCCAGGATATGCTTCATTAAGTTTTTTTTCTAATTCATCTCTGGTACTGGCTTGTGCGATAAACCTGCTGTTGTCTTTAAGATATGCAAACAGCTGATCATTATGTCGTTCAATAAAAATTCTAACAACATTATCATCTTGTTCTTCTTGAGCAGCTTCAGCAAGAGATTCTATAAATTTCTTGGCGTGTCTTTCCCTTAGATTCCACCCATGAAGAGTGCCAATGAAAAATGCTAGAACGAGTAATAAAATCTCCATAAGACCTCATTTGAATTTACACTGAGCCATAATCTCAGTCAATGCTGCCATAATATTTAGTTCATGGTCTGCCACAAATGCTGCTTTATATTGATAGTCAGCAAGAACAAGAACCAACTGTGGAATGCTATTCGCTTCGATTGTATTGCTTGCGCTATCATACAATTCTCGAAACAATGCTACTGTATCTGAATCAGAATTCTTCGCAACCCACTTACGAACCTCAGTAAAGTTCTTATCCTTCATCAACTTAATCAGATCCTTAAAGGACTCCTGACTCATGTTAACTAGAATACCAGAATCAATCTTGCCTGATACAGAGTATCGTTGTAGTTCGTTTAGAATCCTACGATAGTCAGGGAAGTGTTTAATGATGAGTTCAGAAACAACCTTTGAATCAAACTCGATATTCTCTTGTTTAAGAATCTGCACTGCACGCTTGAAGAATGTTGCTGCAATCTCCTGCTTGTCTTTGGATTCGATCTTAAACTCAATTACAGAACAACGACTGTGGATGGGTTCAATGATACGATTCTTAAAATTACAAGTTAGAATGAAACGACAGTTGTTGGCAAACTCTTCAATGAAAGCACGAAGTGCTGGTTGAGTAGAGTTTGCTTGTAGGTAATCTGCTTCATCTAGAATAACGACCTTCTTTGCATCAGTTAGACTAATGGTAGAAGCGAATCCTTTGATCTTTGTGCGGAGTGTATCAATACCTGATTCTTCCGATCCGTTGATCATTAGATACTCTGCACCAATCTCATTACATAGTGCTTTGGCAACAGTGGTCTTACCAACTCCTGCTGTTCCACAGAACAAGAAGTTTGGCAATTCACCTTGTGTGATGTATTCCCTAAATGTCTGCTTCAGGGATTCGGGTAGTACGCATTCATCAATCTTCTGTGGGCGATATTTCTCGACCCACAGATACATCTCATTACGAGACTCAATCATAATATAGTTACCTCAAATTAAAATTCAAAAGTAGAATCAGCCTCAACTGCTACATAATAAACCAAGTCAGTGCTTGGTGATTTAAAACGAGAGATTTTCTTGCTAGAGATACTTACATTGTAATCTCCAGGAAGCATTTTAAGATTCTCAACCTTTAGATTAACCTTAAAGGTTTTGTCGGTTGTACCAACTGGTTCACTGTAAGAGTTACCAGTAGCATTCTTCTTGTCTCCAACAAGAACATTAATGGTACTACCATCACCAACAATTGATACATCTGCTGCACGAAGAACAGAAGCAGTCTTGTTGATCATATTCAGCATTGCTGCAGAAAGAGTGAAGTTGATTTCTGCGTCAGGGAAGGTAATCGCTTTCTGCGGTGCAGTTAGGACAGTGGCGTCAGCTGCAAAAAACTTGATGTTACTCGAACCTTGTTTGATTGAAACAAACTTGTCATTGAATTCCAATTCAGGATCATCGAACAAAGACATTGCACCAAGGAACTCATTGAGATCGTAGATACCAAAGTCGGGGAATGTTTCGGTTACAGTAGCATCAGCCATCACATTCTTCTGCGCACTGATCGTTGCTAGTTTGTTTCCATTCTTAAGAAGTAGGTTGCTGTTGATGCCAGCAAAATTCTTAATTAGGGATACAGTTTCTTTACTAAGTTTCATTTATTTCTCCATTCAATTGAACACATAACTATGTATAAAATATTATACCTCAGAAAACAATCTGAGGCAAATATATTTTATTCTTTCGAGTACTTAACATCATGTTCGTACAAGAACATCAGGCAACACATTGCATGTGCCAAGTGGTTTTTACCACTTTCGGGATCGTTTTGCTCTCCCTCTTTCCATGCCCAGAGATGTCTTTGCATTGCGTCAAAGTATCTTCGTTTAGAATCTGGAACATGTTTCCAATTATCTGGTTCGTATTTCTCCGCACCAAATGTTAGAATTTCTACAGTTGCTTTTAATGCGAGTGGTGGAACTAAACCATATTGTAGTTTACCACCATCAAATTTTCTACCACCTGTCGTGGCTAATTGAGATGCTTTTACTTCTTCTGGTGTCGGCATAATTTTCTCCAAATGAAACAACAAATGGACACTCCGAAGAATGTCCATTGATTACTCACTCAATCAATTAAGCTGTACGAGTAAATACAGAAGAACCAGCAACACGGCTAGCAATTGCAACCATTGCACGAGTCGGACGACCAATGCGATACTTAACAACCTCAGTTCCATTCACAACTGCAGGGTTGCTGTAAACGCAATGACCTTGCTCACGCAAGTCACGAATTGTAGAAGCTGGGTGTGCAATACCAAATGATGCTTTGATTTGCTTGGCAGTAAATGCTTTACCAGCGGAAAGGTGCTTCAACAGCAGGTCTTGTTTAGACATATAATATAACTCCATGATTAACAGCCATCAAATGAAAAAAATCATCTGGGGGATGGCTAACCCCAGATGAAAAGGTAACTTAATTCTTAGACTTGAATCCCATTTTCACGCAGGATTGCATTAAAGTCTTCGGTGTCTCCATCAACTTCCATGGATTCATCGATGATCTTCTGAAGACGAGACAGTTCCATCTTATCTTCTTTCTGTGCTGCAACTTTGGCAGGTGCTGCAACTTTGACAGTCTTAGCCTTAGCCAGTTTGACTACTTTAGCCTTAGCCTTAACGACCTTCGGAGTTTGCTTGTCAGCAAGTTCCTTGGCATATGCAGACAGTTCTGCTTCGGTAGGAACAGGAAGCTGGTAAACACCACGCTCGACCTTGTTCTTGTTGAACAACCAGTTAGGGTAACCAATCTTCTCACCCTTGGCACCAGTACGCTGGTCACGCAGAGTGTAATAGATTGCAGCACATTCTTTCAGAGTGATCTGAGGTGCTTTCTTGTACTGAGGATTAGACTCGATCACGGACACGACAAAACGCTTTTGTGACAGGGACAGGTTTGCAAATTTCAACATAATATATTTTCCTTTAAAAAGTTTCAATGATTTCCAACACAACGAGATCTATTATACTACAACTGGGAATTAAAGGCAAGTTCTTTCTGCAATAACCCCCAAAGTTGCAGGGGATTAGAAAGGGATCTCGTCTTCAGGCTTCGGTGTCGCAACTTCTGGAGTTGCTACAGGTTCAGGCGCAGGGTTCGACACTTTATCGTAAAGGTCGATGAATGCAGCCTTCGTTGCAGCATCAAATCGGTTGCAGCACAGCTGCACTGCTTTAGTGCGATCTTTGAAAATCGCAAAAGCACGAACGATGTGAATCATACGACGAGTCGTAATAGTTTCATCCACACCACCATCCTCGAAAGTGCGACGGATTGCATCTGCCCACTTAACGAGATTCTCTGCAAACTCTTCGTCAATGCACGAATAAGTTTCCATGAGATTCTTAATAATTTTGACTTCAACCTTTGCGTTAGGATAATCCTGTTCAAAGGTAACAGCGAATCGCTCCAAGAATGCTTCGTTCAAAATGTTCGTACCAATGTAACGACCATCGTCTGAACCCTTACCCTTAGTGTTCGCAGTGGCAAACACATTGAAACCTTCTTTGGGTACAATCATCTCATTCTTGAGTTTGAAGTAGTATGGCTTACCCTCAAGAATCGGTTGCAAGCAGAGCAGAGTGTTTGCAGATCCAGCGTCAATTTCGTCCAACAAGAGTGCAGTGCCATTGCGCATTGCAATAAGAACTGGACCCTCTACAATTTCCACATTACCATCTTCCAGTGTTTTGGAACCGATGAGTTGTTCTTCGTCAGTCATCATGTTAAGGTTAACACGAATGAGTGGTCGCTTATGTTTAGCGCAAATCTGTTCGACCATCGTTGACTTGCCATTACCAGTTGGACCAGAGATGTATGCAGGATAAAAGATCCCAGACTTAATAACATGTTCCAAATCAGTGTAGTTACCGAATGGTACAAAGTTATTGTCTTTCTTAGGAATCAATGCTGAGATATCAGAATAGTCCACTTTAAATGATTCTTGTTTCACAGGTTGCGCTTTCAATACAGTGTTGCCAACAACAGGGGTTGCTCCACCATCAATAGCGTACAAACCACGACCAACTTTATTTTTCATAAGCCACAGAGGATACTTCTCTGTCTTCATTGCTTTCATAACATCCAAAAGTTCTGGACGACTGACAGTGCGGTTTGTCACAGTGTCAGGGTACATCTCAGCCAATTTAGATTCGAACATCTCACGGAACTGGGTATCAGTCTTTGCCATCACATTTTCTCCATAATAAAATTACACTTTCACAAACTCATACGACTATTATTACCTAAATCGCAATAAAAGTCAACACTTATTTTTCCCTGTAAAATCAACAACTTACGCAACATAAGACACGAACCGATTGAGTAGGACTCGGCTAGTCTTCTTAACATTCAGGAATTTGCTGAAGTTTTTTGCAATCGATTTTGCATTTGCATCTGCTTTCACATCCAACTCACCCTCTTCAATTCTGGTAGAAGATTGTGGGATGAGAAACAATTCATCACGACCAGTGTTCTTGACAGACGCAAAACCATTATTGCGGAACTCTTTTCTCCAATCTTCAATCAACAGAGTTGAGTCACCCTTAAACGCAGGAAGATTAGCATGCAATACACTATTTAAGTCACGACGACGATTAGCGCAGATATGAAAGCCAAGAACTGAAATTCCATAACGATCTTTCATCATACGAAGAATGGTCTCAGTCTGTTCAGCAGAGTGTTTAGTAATCTCATAGGTTTTCTGAGTGACTTCATCACGAATAAAATTCTTCACTTTAACTCGCTTGTATTGTCCATCCACAACTGTAGAATATGAATCATCCAATCGCCCAGAATAGGTATTCAACGCACCACCTTCACCATCTGTAAGAGTAATGAAAGTCATCTTCTCAATTTGATTATTTTTAATGTACTTTCCAATAGTCGAATAGCACCATACCAATGCTTCATTAAGTGGAGTTCCACCTGTGCTATATCCTTCATTCCACTGGAATCTCATATCAAGAACACGACGAGCCATCGAATTAAATTCGACTGTACTCATTTTGTTGCTAAACAATTCAAGAAGATTAAACCTACTGGCAGTAGCAAGCATATTAACGCTAGTGCTTAGGTGTTTCTTTTCATACCATGCGTTCATTCGTGCACGATATTGATCACTGTTTTCTTTTCTAATTTTGGTTTCGTCATAATCAGTGGTAAACGCAAACACACGATATGGAATTTGAATACGATTGCAGAACATAGCCAAGTTGATAACTTGCTTTAAAGTATCTTGCAAAACATCATTCATTGAACCAGAGTAATCAATTAGCATAATCATGCCATGATTCTTACCTTCTGGTAGAGTTGTTACACGCTTGAACAAATCATCTTGCAATTTGTATGCATAAACTTTTTTCATATCAAGAGAACCGATCTTCGATACTTGTGCTCGCTTATGCAGTTGAGCAGACTTCTTCATCTCAAATTCTTTGACAAGATAATTCACAGTGCGAGATGAGTCAGTTTTAAACTGTTCGAATTCTTTCCTAAGAGCAGAAGTTACACTGTCCTTTTGCTCTTGTGTCCAATAACGCATTCTTTGATTGGAGAGTTCTTCATCACTCATGTCCCATTGCTCGGGTGCTTTGGTCTCATTAAGAATAGTCTTGTAGCCAATAACTGGGTCATCAAGATAATCTGTATCAAATACCCAGTACTTATATTCAGTAGAGTCATCAGCAAGATCTTCCAATTTGTTTTGGAATGCACGCTGGGTTTTAGACTCTAGTTGTTCTTCAGGAATAGGATCATCATTTGTCTTATTCTTTTCTTTGGAAACTGCGGTTTTCTTAACAGGTTCCATGTCCTCTGGCATATCCTCATCTTCTTGAGAATCCCAATCGCCATCCATATCTAGTTCATCTAGATCATCGAACAAGTCATCTTCCTCATCCTCTTGATCTTGAGGATTTTCCAACTGTTGCTGTTGTTGTCTTTCTTCAGCCTGTTTTTTGGAAAATGCATAGATGTCATGAGCCAGTGCAATAATGTCGTTAACAGTCTCAGTTTTCTCTGCACGATTAACAAATACCTTTTCTTCGGGTGTAAATGTTACACCACACTGGAATCCAGCTTTGAAATAAAGATTGATCTTATCAATTAAGAGTAGAGTATCAAATGATTGAACCTGTTTGACACCAAAGAAGTCACGATCGTTAAGTTGTTTGTATCCCTCATTCATGCGCTTACGCAGTCCAGGATATTTGCGTTTGATAAGTTTCTCGATCCGAACATCTTCCAGAACATTCATGTAGCCCATAAGTGATCGTTGAGCATAAATTGGCTCGAGATATTCTTCACTGGTATACAATGCGTGACCAACTTCGTGACCAACAAGCATGTCTTCAATTTCGGGAGTCATATCTTTCCACATAGGAAGAGTCAATACACGACTCTTAATGTCGAAAGATGCAGTTCGTGTTCTTGCACGAACAACAGAAAGGTTTTCTGTTGCAAGTAGTCTTGCTGATAGATCTGTTGATTTCATTTCCATATTTATTCCCCAAAAGCCATTTCAAGTTCATATCGTGTTAACACTGATTCAATTGCAGCACGATTTTTTAATTTCAAAGGGAGTATGGCTTCAACATCATCAGGGTGAATTGTGAATCCATAGTCACTATACAAACACGCCAATTCAAAGTCATCAAAACCAGTCCACTGATTTTCCATAATTTTCTCCGATTCAATAGAGTGAATTATGGACTAAATTTCAATAAAAGACAAGTGTTTTATTTTTCCCTGTAAAATCAACAACTTACAATCCCCTACAGGGAGTAGGGGATTAGTTCGGGACTATGACAGAGAAGTCATTGCGCTTCTCAAATTTGATGACACTACGGAATTTGTCAAAGAGTTGATCACCTTTGTGACTAATCACAAAGATGTTTGTATGTTCACCCAACTGATTCATTAGATTTAGAAAGTAATCTGTTCCAGCTGTGTCAAGAGAAGAATCAAAAATTTCATCAAGCAACAACAGGTTTGTGTTCACTGAGTTCTTCATCTTTGCAATCTGTCGCCAAGTGAACAGAATTGCTAAGTCAATACGCATCTTTTCACCTTCAGAGAAACTTGCATATGTAAAGTCATCTCGAAAACGAGACTTAACAGATTCATTGAATGCTTCATCAAGTTCAAAATGAATATAAGCATCCATTGCATTTAAATACTTGTTGATCAATTTGTTCATCGCAGGTAAATACTCACGGATGATTGCTGTCTTGATACCAGTATCTTTTAATAGGGCAGAAGCAACTTCTTCTAAATTACGATGTTCTTGTAGAGAAGTTTTTGTAGTAATATTTTCCATGGCTTCTTTAGCCATGTCTTTTAACTTACGCTTCTCCTCATCGATGTTAGTTGTGTCAGATTTAACCCTTTGGGTCTCAGCCTCAAGTTCACGGATTTGTTTGTTGAGTAAGGTGATCGTACTGTTTCTTGTAGATAACTCAATGTTCTTATCGGTAATTTGCGCTGCCACTTCATTAATCTTTGATAACTTCTCATTAAGGTTAGTGAGTATGGTTTCGAGTTCACCAATCTTTGTGTTGTTATCCAACATTTTCGCATTAAGGTCTTTGATAATATTCTCTTTGTATTCCTCTGCGATATCTTGATTACATGACGGACATACATCATGTTCACTAAAAAACTCTGTATTGTGCTCGCAAGTTTCGATTTTCTGAAGTAACTTTGATTTGATTGTTTTGGCTTTCTCAATGTCTTCAGATACAGTTTCTTTGTCATTGATGCTTGCTTTAAGAGTATCGATCTCCTGAAGGATAAGTTGGATCTCGCCCTCTGCCTGTAGAATCTCATTATTGTTAGCAGTAATTTTGGATGTGATGCTTTCGATGGCACTCGTCTTCGCTTCTGTGATGGTCTTAATGAGTTGTGTCTGCGAGTCGACTTTTGTCTTCGCAGTAGTGATCTCACTTTCGATTCTGGCAATAGCATCTTTAGTCTCCTGTGCTTTCTCTTTCAATAATGTATTCATTGTAGAGAAAATACGAATGTCAAGAATGTCTTCGATAACTTCTCTTCTTTGTAGTGGAGTCAACTGCATGAATGGAACGAATGATGCAGAACCAAGAATAACAACTTGTGTGAATGTCTTATAATTTAATTTTATAATCTGTTGCTCAAGAACCTTCTGGTAATCACGAGAAGCAGCGTCTTGATTAAGCATGACACCATCACACCAGATCTCAAAGATATTTGGCTTTATTCCACGAACAATTTTATATTCTCTAGACGCTATAGAAAACTCTAACTCAACAACACAGTTTTTTCCATTGATAGAGTTGACAAGCTGACCTTTGTTAATATTACGAAAGGGTTTACCAAATAATGAAAAGCACAATGCATCTAAGATTGTGCTCTTACCTTCACCATTCTTACCAATGATTAATGTAGTTGTTGATTTGTTTAGTAATACCTTGTTCGGAGAATTACCAGTTGATAGGAAATTCTGCCAAGCGATTGAGCGGAAGGTTATCATTCACTTACCTTTACTAATGTTTTCTTTCCACGGTAACATCTGAAGATTTTCTTTAACAGCAATTTCTTCTGGTGGAATGTTATTATCAAATCCATATCGAATAGAGACAATATGATCTAAGTGGTAGATTCCAGCTTGACCAGCTAACCCTCTTGGATAATTGTTTGGGTTAATCTCTGTGTGATGCTCTTCGTATATTTTTCTAGTTAAAACATGCACTCTATTTGAGTATCTACGATATTCTGGAGTGCTTTCCTTTTTCAAGGTATTTCTATATTCTTCAGTTTGCATATAAGATTTATCAATGTTTTTACTACCGCAACTCTGAGAACAATATCTTTTAGTGTCAGATGGAGTGACCATAAAAGATGCTCCACAATACAAGCAACTTCGTTCTTCTTGTTTAACCTGCCATGGTCTTTCTTTCCCTTTCTTGCTGCCTTTTGGAACAGTGACCCCAAGTTTGGATCTCCATCGTTGGGCAGTAGCAGTTCCTATACCAAGAACTTTAGATATTTCTACTAAAGTCTTAGATGGATTAGTTAAAATCAAAAGTTGTTCTTCTGTTAGTTTATGGAATTTCATAAATCCTCCTAATTTTATTTAGGAGTTTTCATTTTTCTATTGTGGGTTATTAAATACAATCATTAAATAAACCCAGCTTCAGTTTGTGGAGGTGCTGGTGGCTCGGCATCAGAGTAGCGATATACATACTCTGGTTCTTTCGGTACAGTGTATGGGAAAGTCACTGGTACTCGTGATTCTCTACAGGTATAGTATGATTTGAATGGTTCACCTGTATCATAGGACTTAGCCCACTCCCAAAACACTTTACCATCGATGTCGTAGCATTCACCAGTGGCTTTATCCTTGAATACATGGGATGCTCGCTTGTTCTGATAAACATCATGCCCAGTATCGCTCCACTCCCAGTCTTCACCAGTTAATGGAGCGATCGGTTCAAACTTCGCTAGTCTTGAGAATAGATTAATAGCATATGGTGCAGAAGAGCCAGAGTGCCCCTCACCTTCAAAAACTTCCAACAATTTCAGAACATGTTCACAAATCATCCCCTGCATCTCATCAGTGAATTCTCCGTTTTCGTTTACCCAACCTGCTGCTCGGAATTCTTCACGAGCGTGTTTTTCATAATTATTCATTTAGCCTTCCATTTCACACCCATAATCTTATAGAGATATCTTCTAAAGATACTAGGTTTATTTTTAGACAACACTGTTAGTGGAGTCTGGTCGATGTCAATACAAAAAGATGGTTCGATGTTACTCAAAGTTGCCCATGTAACTCCTGTTCCACCAGCAATCAATACAGAACCAGAAATCATGTCTGCTCGTTTCTTTTCCTCATATGCATAACTTGGTTTAAAGTCCAAATCAAGTGGAATCTGTTCTGTTAGTGGAAAGAAATACTGAATCTCTAATTGTTGCATTATACCACCTCAACATTGATTGCTTCCGTATAAAGAGACTTCATAAAAGTTTTAATCTTTTCTTTGTCAACATCAGTTTCAATTGATTCAATATAGTTAGACAGAACAGAAACTGTATCCTCTAGATTGATGTCGCTGTCAATCTCGCCATCTTCGAACTCAGACATGTTTTCAATAATCTTGATTTCATAGCACCCTTTATTATACAGCTTTTGGGTGAACTTGTCAAATTTATAAAAATCAGTTTTATTAACAACAATCAACTTAACAAACGATTCTTTTAGATCAAATGCATCTAAATTGACAGGTTCCTTTTCTTTGTCGTCGTATTCAATTCTTTTGAACATTGTATAGTGATTTGCAATGAATTCGAGTCTTCTTGTTTCAAGATCGAACAAGTGAAATCCTCTGGTATCGTTATAGTCCTGCCATGTGAGTTCGTACGGATTTCCCAAATAATAAATGTGACCATCATCACTACGATGATGATAATGCCCACTAAACACCATATCAAACCTTTGAAAAAGATCTTTAGATAATCCATCATGACTTTCCATTCCTCTGTGCATTGCAAAGCCAGCTATCTCAAAGTGACCCATGCAGATTTCTGCTTTAGTATTTTTAATTTGATCAATAGAATCCTGATAATTATCAGGGCAGATCCATGGCATCATGCAGATGGATGTACCATCAATAATAATAGTTTCTGGTTTGGAGATAACATCAATGTTATTGTACTCAGTCAGAAGTAACTCTGGAGAGTTTACTTCATTCGTGTTCTTGTAGTATGTGTCGTGATTACCAGCCAGCATATGAACTCGAATGCCACGCTCTTCTAATTTATCAAAGAACATTTTCTTGGCACGATCTAACGCATAGAAATTTACATACTTGCGTCTATCAAAAGTATCACCAAGAATAAGAACAGTATCAATATTATTCTCGTCCAAAGTAGGAAAGAATATATTATCATAAAATTTTTGAAAGAAATCTAGAAAGGTAATACTATCATTTCTGGCACCAAAGTGCTGGTCAGTAATAATTGCTACTTTCATTAATTAACCTTTACAATTTCATAAACATTATTGATGCTAACTTTGGTATTGGAGAAATCAACTGCTTCTGTAAGTGTTTTAAAAATTGCACAAACAAGAGTACTATTGCTAGCACTCATATAATATCTTACTTTATACATTAGATAAACCCAACCTTTCTTTGTAATGGTTTGTTTTGTTGTTTGTTAAAGATATCAGCAATAGAATATTCTTTGTTGCCACTATCAATACTAGCACCAAGTCGTTTTGCCAATTTTGATGCTTCTGCTTCATCCAATGCAGAGAATGTAAGAATATCAAAGCATCTTCCTGGACGAACCAATGCAGAATCAATATCACGAATGCTAGGAAGATTAGTAGAGAAAATCATCTTCTTTCCTTTTGTAGTGACAAGACCATCACCAACATTTAGGAAACGATGCATCATTGTGTTACCATCGCTACGAGACTTTAAGAATGCATCGCTATCTTCAAGCACCATAACTTCTGCGTCATCTTCAATAAACTTAGCAAAGAAATGATCTTTCTCAAGAATACCAGCATCATAGGTTACGATTGCAGAGCAGTTGCGATGTGCCAGCAAACCTCGAATGAATGTAGTCTTACCAGTTCCTGGAGGACCAATCAACAAAAGAATGTTTGCAGATGAATTCATATAACGATCGTAGTAATCGCCAAGTGATTCACCTTTAAGGAAGGGATACATTTCTTCACATGGAAGACGATCACGATTCAACGGAACATTGACAGAGTTGCCATCAGAACCATACACCCATTCAATGTAAGAAGAAACAACAGAGAACTTATTTTCTACGAGAAGAATAACAGATTCAGAGAATGCTTCATCACCGAATGCACGAACAGTGGTAGAGTTGCTGTTGACATCAAACTTAATAAAGTTGTCAGTATCCTCTTCCAAGATAAATCCGTTAGAAGAGGATGTTTGGACATATGTCATAGAAGAGAAATTAGTTTCAGCCCATTGCGCCCAGTCTTTACGATTGGCGAGCACAGTGGTTTCTCTTTGGATGGTTGACTTGTTGGCAGTTGATCTGCGTTGTAGAGTTTCTGTTGTCAGAAGGTCTTCAAAATCGGAGACGCCTAAAAATATTTTTTCGTTTGTTGTTTCGTTCATAATTTTGTTCAAGTTAAATTGATTGTCACTAGCGTCCCATGTATAACGCCTTAAGAGTCTCTTACCATTTTTTCTTCTTCTTGCTTTTGTTTTTCTTAATAAATCGGGATAACTGTATGTTGGCACACCATTAGCCAAATCACGAATCATTCTCTGTATGGTTGTCAATTCCGAACTCATCTTCATCTTTCAATTCAATAAAATCATCTAAATTAGTAGACTTCTTTTTCTTTTTCTTTTCTAGTTTTCGTTCCATCCATGAATCATCAAAGGTGCTATTGTTTTGGATAAAATCCATATAAGCATTATGGTAATCTTTATCATCACCATCTTGAAGATCGAATGACTCAAAGGGCATGTCTTGGATCAACTTACCTTTAATGTAACTCTGTTTCTTTTCTTTGGCAATCCTTCTTAAGAATGCATAGTAGATAATCTGTGTGAAGTATGCGAAAGGATTGTTAGACTTTGTTGGATCGAAGTTATCAATATACTGAATACAATTTTCTACACCATCAAGAATCATATCATCTCGATAAGAGTAGTTTATAAAATTGGGTTTGTAGGAAAGGTGGGTCGCAATCTTTAAGATGCATTCACCAATGTAATTGCTAACAATAGGTTTGGGTAGCCCATTTTCTTCAGCATGTTTCTTTTTCTCACGCATCTCTAATAATGCTGCAAGAAAATCAGCGTTGTTTACATAATGTGCCATGTCATTCTTTTTCTCTTTATAATTAAAAACATACCATAAGTATACATCATTAAATGAAAAAAGACAAACTTATTTTTGTAAGATTGTCTTTGAAATTAGATTTGATTTTTTATTTGTCTTGAGGCATAATCACTGTGTTAGGGTTGATGATGACATTAATTGATAGTATCGTTTCCCTCTACAAGAAAATGATATTCATCTCTCTCTTCTTGTTTCCCCAGAAACTTCTGTAATAACTCTAACTTTTTATTTACTTCCTCTTCACCGACCTCTTGATGGTCTCTTGTAACTAAGGTAGCAGGTTTTTCATGTTCAGCTACAATTCTTTTATAATGAGGAATAAAAATGTGATGAAGTTTTTTAACAAACATTACATTTCTCTTGTCCAGAACGAAATTTTTATCATCAGAAAATTGGCAAAATGGATGTGCAGTAATGTGCTCTCTTTGCTCTCCCATAATAGGGATAGTTCTAATAGTCATGGGAGATTGCAACTCAACATACCTCTCATCTTCAGATTTTAGAACAGCCATCATCTGCTCACCACTGGTGAGTTTTATAATTACAAACAGTTCGTCGTTTGTTAACATAACTCTACCTCTACTATTTTTGTTTTAAATTCTTCTTCAGCATATGTCTTATATCTTTCTGCTGCATGGTTAAGAGTATGATTCTTCCAAGACTTCCAATGTAAATCATCTGCAATGTCGTAAAGATTACATTGCACTTTACCGTCCTTTAGTCTTAACCCACGACCAATACTTTGTAAGTTTCTTATCTTACTTTTCGAAGGACTCGCAAAAATGACATTCTCCAACGAAGGTATGTTAATACCAGTGGAAAAAGTCCCAAACGATGCAATGATGATAGCATCCGACTCTCCCTCAGTGATATGCCTAATTGCCTCACGATCACTGGTCTCAGTACCCCCATAGACGAAAAATACTTTTCGCTTAGCGTGCGCCTTTTCTTTAATAAGGTCATATAGTATTTTCCCATGTTTTTCAACATACTGGAAAAGAACTAAGGTATTTCCCTCAGACTTTACAGCAAGATTACGAATAAATTTATTTCTTGGTTCGCAGGATACAATCCAATCCATCTCATCTTGGTAGGTATTGTTCTTTCTTGCTTTACGAATCTCTTCATTATACTTCAGTATGATACACATTATATTTAGTGAAGTGAGTCTTCCTGAATCCATCAATGCTTTGGTAGTGGTCACTCTATGCACTGGTCCAAACATACCTTCAAGAACTAATCTATGAACCTTCTTGTTATCTAATGTTCCAGTCGTACCAATACGATATCGAACTTTGTCCATCTTTTCCATAACTGTTGTTAGGGATTTTGCTTTGAACTGGTGAGCCTCGTCACCAAAGATAACATTAAACTGGGCAAACCAAGACTTTGGTTGTAAATATACTGATTGCCAAGTAGTAATCAGAACATCTTTAGTAAACTCTCTAGTAAAGCCACTGTATAATTTTTGACAGTGTGTTGAAACATCCCACATGTTTGCAGAAGAGTAGTCTTCAAAGTCTGTGTATAGTTGTTCAACCAAAGAAGTAGTTGGAACAATAATGATACACTTACGATTTGCAGCAAGATGCCACCGCATGGTGGTGTAAATTATAAATGACTTTCCTGACGCAGTGGGAGATAATAGCAGTGTGCGCTCTTGATCGAGAGCAGTAGTTACAGCATCGATCTGATAGTCACGAATCTCGATAGGTTTACCACGACCATGTGGATCCAATGATTTGGCATATGATTCTACTGCATCAGAAGTGATATTGTTCGTATGTCTTACTTGATTGACATATTCAACTGCATACCCATTGCGAGTAGCAAATTCTTCAACATATATTACCAATCCAAGATAAAGAGTTTTTCTTACTTGGTCATATAGACGAACCTTGCCATCCCACAATCTTGCTCTGTATTGTGGAGTGAATCTTGCGCCTGGATATTCATATGTAAAGAAGTCGGTGAGTTCTTGTTCAATGGAACTGTCGCTAAAGACTCTTACATAAACTTCATCTAATTTTTCAATTTTAATCATTACATACCAGCTAGGAATTTCTTCCACTCAACAGCTGTTTTAATTTGCCAGTCTCTGGCTTTTATTTGTCCAAGAACTGATTCAAGAAAATAAATCATAGTCTCAAGATAATCTATCTTAGTTCTTAATGCATTTAGTTCTTCATCACCTGTGAGAAATTCATCCATCTCATTCTTGAGAGGTTTAATACCCTGCCACTGTTGCCATTGTAAATCGTTTAACTCATCACGAGATAATTCACCACGATAGTATCTAAATTTATTCTTTCTTAAAAGATTATAATCTGATTGATACTTTGTATGTTTGAGTTTTACCGTTACCAACATCTTAAGATATTTGGCGTGTAATTTGGGTGTTGCTGTGGAATTTTCTCCGAGATAGTTGTCATCGATTTGACAATCTTTATCCCAGTGTTCTTGCAATTGTTCGATATTCATAATAACCTCACATTTATATAACTGCCATTATACCGCAGTCTTACAAAAAAATCAAGTTTGTCTTACAAGAATTTGTAATAACCGTATCTGAATGTAGCGTTGCCTACAAGATATTGCACATCTGTATTAGTTCCAGAAAAGATAACTGAATCTAATGTGATTGGAAACAAGTCATTAAACTGAACTGTTTTAATAGACTGATTATTCGCACCAAGAATTTGCAAAGTAGCATCAGAAAAGTTTTTTGCTAATTCAGAATAGTTGGTAGTGTCACTTCCAATAAAAGATGAATACTGTTCATATCCCTGTGGGAATCCTAAAGCTACTAGCCAATTATAAATTGAACAGTAATTATCCATAGTTTCATCAACTAAAAACTGCACAGTTAGTTGATCATATGTTAATGATTCACCTGGAATTGGTTGCAGTTGAAATGGGTTTCCAAATTCTGGAGATCCAAGAGTAATACCTGGAAGATTTACCTGTTGACAAAAATATGTCATTTTAGGTAGTTTAGAAATGGAGAACATAAACCCATTCGGAGAGAGTGGATTTATGTTTGCTGGGATAGGACAAGTGATAGTATTATTAGCCATAACATTATTTATCCAAATAAAAAAGAGGGATCCGAAGATCCCTCTTGAAAGTACCGCTTCTTATCGTCGGCTTAATCATAACCAAGCCGAACAGAAAAGATTACATCAAGTTAGTAACCTTAACACGACGATAGTAGTAGTTCTCGTTAGCAGTCAAACCACCAGTACCATCCAATGAAACGAATGGGTTAGCAACTAGACCATAACGAGTCTTGAAGCCAATCTTTGGTTGGAAAGTTGCTGGATCAACTGCACGAACCAACTGTAGTGGAACATATGGGCAGTAGAACAAGCCAGCGTCAAAAGCAGAAGCGCCTTTGTAGCCAACAACGAAGAACTGAGTAGCAGATACATTAGAAGTATATGGATCAACATATACTTTGTACTTACCATTCAATACACCAGCGAAAGTAGTCGATGTGTCATCGATGTTCAATGCGCTGTTACCTTGTAGAGCAGGAGTGTAGTCAAGAACACCAGCCATCGCTAATGCAGATGCAACATCTGCAGAAGTGATGATGAAGTTACCACGACCACGACGAGTTTGCTGACCAATCGCATTTGCTTCACGCTCGATTTGGAACATCAAACCTTTGAACTTCTCAACAGACCAACGACCATTTGAATCAACATCAAGGTCGAAAGTACCAGCAGTAGCTGTACCAACTGCAGCACCAGCTTTAGCAGTAGTGTAGATAGTACGGATAACTTCACGGTTGATTTCAGCAAGGATCTCAGTAGAAAGAATGTTGCTCAATTCGCCTTCAGCGTCAAGACCATGAACAGACTTCATGTCTTGTGCTAGTTCGATTGAGTATTCTGCCTTCAAAGCACGAGTCTTTGCAGTAACAGAAGTCTTCTCGATTGAGAAAGCCATTTGACCGAAAGCAGTTGCACCGCCTAGATCTTCAGCTGTGTTAGTAGCAATACCGCTACCAGTAGTATCAGCGCCAGCAAAAGCCATTGCGCCAGAGTGAGTGCCAGTACCAGAGAAATCAGTATCTGCTTCGTTGAACAACGCTTCAGTACCACCTTGAGTGCTATAACGGCTCTTCATTGCGAAGATCAAGCCAGTTGGCTGAGTCATTGGCTGAACACCAGCAACATCATAAGCGATCATCTGTGGCATTGCACGACGAACTAGGGAGATAAGAACTGGATCGAACTTAGCGAAACCACCAGTATCTGGGTAAGTGCCAACAGCGTTAGCTGGAGCAGCTTCGTTCAACTCGCCCATTGCGTCATGACCACGACGGATCTCACGCTCTTGGTTCTCTAAAAGAACAGCAGTAACTTCTTTAATGTACTTGTTCTTGATAGGAGCAGTACCCTCAGCTTCGAGGATAGGACTCCACTTTTTGATCAAATCTTGACGATTTTGTTGCATTTTAATTTCCTTTTATTTATTGTTGAGTGCTGATAGATAAGCTGACATTAATGGGTCAAGTTTTGGCTTAACTTCTTCTGTCAAATTCTCTACTGGAGCATCAGATACTACTGAACTAACAGCAGTAGCTTTGGTTGTGAAATAATTTTCACGGATAGTCTTAACTTTTGTTTCGTAAGAAGCAGCATCTTCGTAAGTTAATTCTTCAACCAATGCATTAAACTTTTCAGTCTCAGTATCAGTCAAACCTTCACTTACTGTCTTAACGATTTCAAGACGCTTTGCTTCTGCAAGAGACTTGCTTAGCTCAATATTTGTAGCTACTTGCTCGTTAAGTTTTGCTTCAAGATCTTCTAATCTTTGTTCCATTTCACCAAGAACATCGAAACGCTCTTCTGGAACATCAATATAGTGCTCTTCAAACAAACTCTTCATACCAGTCACGAAACTCTCAAGAATCTCAGACTTCATTCCACGCTCTAGGGCAATTTCATTATTAGCAATCCACTGCTCAGCAATATAGCCGAGATATCCATCAACTTGTTCAACAATTCCCTCTACATTCTTTTCAACTTGCTCAGCAAGTTTACTTTCGAATTCTTCTTCTAATCGTGCTACTTCATCTTTAACACGATTCATAACTGCAGCTTCAAAAATGGTAGTTGCTTTAGCACGGAACTCTTCAGAGAGTTCTTCACCATTCATAAGTGCATCAATATCTTCTTTAACGCTCTTCATAGGTTCAGCAGCTGCTGCACCTTTAGTTGCTGCGTTTTCTTTCTTAGAAGTGCCACCTTCTGCTTCCTTCTCATCAACAACAGCGTTTCTTGCATTATCTGGATTAGGTGTGTTTGCAGCTGGTTTAATTTCTTCTTCAGCAACAATCTCCTCAGACTCTACTTGCTCAGCAAGTTTTGCCTTTTTAGATTCTGCTAGAAGTTCCGCAATTTTTTGTTCGATTGACATCGTTTTTTCTCCTGTAACTGGATAGTTCTATTAAATTATTTATAATTTAGCTGATTTTACTCAGAAAATTTTTGAAAGCAATAATCTTCGCTTCCTCTAAATTACGAGAAGAAGTCTTTCGGATTTCTCGTTTAACTTCCTCTATATGTTTTTCCACAAACTTTCCATCAACAAAAACCCACTCTTTTGACTCCATGATACCACGCACGAATGCGTCAGGAGCAGAAGGGTCGGCAACGATGTCAGCTGCAGTAGACAGCATAAAATCGTCTTGAACAATTTGCACACCATCAGAATTTTCTTTTAGTGAACCTAATGCTCTACTTGATACACCAAGGTTTGCTCCGCCATCCAAAAGACCACGAGCAATTTGACCCATTGGGGTTTCAAGAATCTTTGCCTTACCAATATAATTTGTGCCCTCTTTACGAAGATCTACAATCAAATGAGACACACGATCTAAATTAATAGAAGGTGTATCTGGATGACCGAGTTCACCATATGCACGATTTTTCTCAACATACTCTTTCATGTAACGACCGACTTCTTTGTCCATTACGGACTCAGGATACATACGACCATTACGATTTTTTAATTCTGATTGAAGGAACACGCCTTCAATAAAATATTCTTTACCTTTACCTAATTTATTTTCAGTGATTAGGTTAACTGATTCGGTTACTTCTCTAATGAGTCTCATTTAATTAGCTCCCTACAGTAGTTTGATTATCATATGCACCAAATACTGCAGTTTCTACTTTGGTAGCATAACCACCAACTTTTCTTAGAACCAAGTAGCATTGTGCCTCTGCGCCAGCAATAGTAACGACAATGTCGCTAGTATTTTCAACAGTATCTACAAAACCATTACCAGCAGCAAACTCCATATAATCAGCACCACCACCTGGTAGTGTTAATACATTAACTGAGTTTCTAGTAATAGTTACTGTAGCTGCAGATAAACCAACCCATTGGACACCTGCAATATTAACTGTTTGAGTAGCACCATCAAGGGCTTGTGTTGATGCTAGAAGATCAGTCTGTAGATCAATAGTTGTTGATGCTGCAGTGCCAGCAATCTTAACGATTGTCTCGTTATTTGTATTTTTAAGAATTGTCTTAGTGACTGCCATTTTTATTCCTCTATTTGTTCAAGCACATGAAAGAAATTTTCTTTTGACTCTCTCATATACTCGATAATATCTGTTTGATTTGCCAATAATGTATTTAGGCGATCTTGCGTAACTTCATTAATTGCAACAATAGAGTTATCTGCAAGAACATAATGCAGTTTATTCTCAACAATACGATCTAGTTTATTCAACGATCTAATCTTATGAACAACTGGGTCTACACTAAACATGTTGGAAGAAGCAAGTTGTAGGTATGTTTCGATTAACTTATCAGTAACTTTAATATCGTGATACTCTTTAATAATAGTAGCAATAGTATTGTATGATAATTCTTCGTATAATTCTTTTGAAACTTCTTCTTCTAATTGATGTGAAATGTAATCGTCTTTAATATATTTTCTTGCTTCTTCCAAACTCTTAAATTCTGTCTCAACACCATTTATGAAAACCTTATCATCGTCAGTTCTTTCAATTAACTGACGATAAGATCTAGTGCTTTCAACAACATTAGATCTTTTAATAGATTTTACAAACTCCGTATAGTACATTATTCTTCTTCTGTTGTTTCAGTCGGTTCTTCTTGCGCCTTAAACATATTTTGTGCAACATTTGCACGCATATCTTCTAATTTGCCTGATAACTTTTCTGCCATTGCAGCACCGAATAACGATTCTGTTTCAGTCGCACTACCTGCACGAATAGCATTAATTAAATTCATTGTTGTCTCACTCATTGTTTATCTCCAGTTGTTGGTGCTTCTAATGCTTGTGGAGCATTCTGTTGTAAGTAGTTCTGTTGTGCTGCTTGTGTAGCACCAGCGACTGTACCATCATGCTCCGCTTTATCAATATAATCTTGTTGCTCGTCGGCGATTTCCCTAGAAATCAATTCTATATCTACATCTTGTAGACGAAGAATGTTTTTCTTAGCCCATGTTGCCGAATAATATTTACCAATGTATGGTTCTGCTAATTGCAGCATATTTAATCTTTGTGTCAAAATTTCAGCTTGCATTAACTCAGAATAATGATTGTCTTCAAGATAATCATATTTAATGAACGGTAGAATATCTTCCCATTCATCTGGTCTAATAATTCCCTTTGCTATTAACTGAACTCTCAGAGCATTGGAGAATAATACTGAAAACTTTTTACGAAGTCTTACAATAAATTTGTTAAACTTAACTTCATCACGAGAAATTTCTGTAGAACGACCAATCGAGAATCCTTGCTGTTGTTGCAAGCGACTAATCGGAACATTCAATGCATGATAAAGTTTTTGTTGAAAATACTCGATGTCTTGTATCTCACCAAGATTTTGCCCACCTGGAAGTGTAGTAATTTCAGTTCCTTTACCACCCTCACGACGAGGCATCCAGAAGTCTTCCATCATTGACAAGTGACGACGATCGTCACGAGTTTCACCAGTTGTAGCATCATAAACAATTTTGTTACGGAACTTATTCATAATGTCCGTTACATACTGCTCTGCTTTCAACTTAGGTAAATTACCCACATCAACATAGAAAATTCTTCGTTCAGGAGCACGAGAGATACGATAGATGACTAGCGCATCTTCAATCATCTTTAACTGATTTACTGGCTTAATTGCTTTATGCAAATAAGACATCATCATATTTGAATTTGCGTCAACATACCCAGATGGGGCATATACAACTGAATCTAACGCAAGTTTTACACCTTGTGTAGTTTGTTCATTAATACCTTTGTCATTATAAAGATAGTATTCTTCAACTTCTTTAATAACATCAATACCAGTTTTTGGATTTCTTTCTTTTTTAATATTTTTGATACGACGAATTTTTCGTGGATCAATATATCTTAATTCAACAATACCTTGTTTAACATTATTTTCATCTATAAGAATTTGAAAATATAACCTTCCATCAATGTACCATGTACGGAAGATTTCATGCGCATTCTGAGAAAACTTCAGAAGGCGCAATATATTTTGAAATTCTTCTGTAATTTTATTCTTGATAGAAGGTGATACTTTATGTTCATCCAATACAATTTTTACAGAAGTTTCTTCTTCATTAGCAACAATGGCTTCATTAACAATATCCTCAATAGCACCATCACAATCACTGTATTGTGCACATTCACGATAACGACGAATAAGATCGTTTTCGTTTTTAATAACACCTTCAAGATCCATGACCATACCGTAGTATCCACCAGCATTTACGCCAGTGTTTACTACGGTTGCGCCTGTGTCTATAGAGGTAGGAGTTACAACACTCTGTATCTCCTGCTCTTTTTTACGACTTATTTCAAAGCCAAACAATTGCATAATGTATAACCCTCAATTAAATTTAAGCTACGCCACTACCGATAGGGAAGGATCCAATTGGTGTGTTGATAGTTGTGCTTACTCCAAATCCAGCAGCAGCACCAGTAGCAGAAGTGAAGAAGTTGTATGTAAATTCTATATCAAATTGTTCAATCGCATTTTGTTGCTCATAATCTAAAGCAACAGCAGAGATAGCAGTTGGGAACGCATCAACAAATGTATAAGATTTAATTGTTGCACCATTGCGATCTAGTTGATGCACTTGTAAGTCAACTTGATAGTCAGTTGGGTTAACACGACCATTAGTTGCGTTGTAGTTCTGAATACCAGACTGCCACTGTTCCATAGCATTACGGATACCAAAAGAAGTATCATTGTATACAGTAATAGTCCATGGTTGGAATGTTCTTTCACCAGCAAAGTTAACTGGGCGACCACGATAAAGAACAGGGATGTTCTCAATAGTAGAAGCAGGTAACTGAGCAGCCTTACATAAAAACTGTGCACGAGCGCCAGCGATTGGTCCTAGCGAAACATAACTTGGAAAAGTTAGGTCTACACGGAATTGATTTGGGCGAGCACCACCACCCAACATCTGCGCTTTGAAGTCAGCAATATTTGCCATTTAATTCTCCTTGTGTTCTTCTATTTATCTATTAAGCGCCAACTTCATTGAAACTTACTGAAGAGCGAGCAGCAACAAAGTTGAGAGTGATAAAGTTAATAGAACGATTTGGCTTAACGAAGATATCAGCAACAAACTGATTGGCATCGATAACTTGTCCAGTGTTATTAGACTCATCGCACTTAACAACGAATTCAGTGATACCACGACGACCTTGAACATCACGCAAGAATGGTTCTACTAGATTTTTAAACTGTGCACGAGTGAAGCTGTCGTTGAATTCGAACAACTGGAACTTAGCAGCAGTAGCAATCGCCTTTTCCATAACGATGAATAGACGACGCACATTGATACGATCGAACGCACTTGGCTTAGCCAATAGAGTCTTGTCACCGAACAGAACAGTACCTTCTCCTGGGAAATTAACAACAGGATTAACACCCTTCTTATAAAGAGTATCACGATCTGTCTTAGTTGGGTTAACTGCTAATTTAACAACACCTTTAATTTGACCACGATTTAAACCACCTGGAGAGAACCATGGGTCGTTAGTGTAGTCAGTGCGAGCACATAGACCAGCAGTATCGCCATTCAATGGAATGTAACGATATACATCGTTGTAACGATCATACTGATACTTGTAACCAGAATCCATAACAGCATAAGAACTGCTTGGTAGAAGGTCACGATATGCAGTAATTTGACCAATTGGAGTTGGACCTTGACCAGTAATAATTTCACCAGTAGAAGTATTTTGTGGTGACACAAAAGCTACGCAATCAAGACGAGTCTCGCA
>JACCED011034330.1_pt1 | contig 37264 bp, 32 predicted proteins | sample 7455021 | NCBI WGS metagenome assembly JACCED01 (sample SAMN15323456, study PRJNA562643) | freshwater metagenome | isolation source: river surface water | place: USA:Blue River Watershed | collected 2017-08-19
GTAGTCGATAAGACTTTCAACGCCGGCGTTAAGGTGGAAACCGCAAACGTTGATAAGCGCAACATGAGTTACCTCTACAACGATGGTTCTTCGTTTGTATTTATGGATGCCGACACCTACGACCAAGTTAGTCTTAGCGAGGCAATCGTTGGAGATGCAGCAGGATATTTACTTGAGAATCAAGTTGCGACGGTAGCGTTGCACGAGGGTAACCCGATTTACGTCGAACTTCCGGCATCGGTGGTTCTAGAAATTACATATACCGAACCTGGGTTGCAGGGAGACCGTTCAACCGGTGGTACCAAACCTGCAACGCTTGAGACTGGATTGCAAATCAACGTGCCGCTTTTTGTTGAACAAAACACGAAGGTTAAGGTCGACACTCGCACGGGTGAATACCTTGGTCGAATTAACGATTAGCCAGTGAGCGCCAGAACAAAGGCTCGCAAACGCGCCGTTGACGCACTCTTTGCTGCAGATCTTCGGGACGGCATGGCAAGTCAACTTCTAGACGAGGCCGAGCAACAGAGTGAAGATCGAGCGGTTCAAGGGGATATTTTTGCCTATGCCCGTCAGGCTGTTGAAGGGGTAATGCAACACCAAATCGAAATAGATGAGGAACTTTCCACCTACGCTCAGGGCTGGTCTCTAGGCAGAATGCCGGCCTTGGACAGGGCAATTTTGAGATTGGCCACCTGGGAAATATTGTTCAACGAAGCAATCCCGGATGCAGTCGCCATTGATGAGGCTGTTGAACTGGCCAAGGAGTATTCGACCGAAAGTTCGGCAGGTTTTGTCAATGGGCTGCTAGGCAAAATCGTGTCAACCAGATCGGCTTTATAGCCTAGACTTTGTATAGCAACATCATCCTTTAAAGGCGTCCAGAGAGGCGCAGAAGGAGGTGGGCGTGGGAACACGCACCGTCTTAAGCAGTGACGACATAAATCGAGCAATAACTCGAATCGCTCACGAAATTTTAGAGGCCAACCGAGGAGTTGACGACCTCGTAATCCTAGGAATCCCGACTCGCGGCGTTATTTTGGCCGAGCGCATCGCGCAAATCATTCGACGAACCGGCACTGCAATGCCCGCTGATTTCTTCGGACGGCTTGACATCACAATGTATCGAGACGACCTACATCGCAACCCGACAAGGGAAGTTACTCAAACCACAATTCCCAATGGTGGAATTGATGACAAAGTGGTTGTTCTTGTGGATGACGTTTTATACAGCGGCAGAACCATCAGAGCCGCTCTTGACGCTATAAATGCTTATGGTCGCCCGAAGGCCGTTCGCCTAGCTGTGCTTGTTGATCGCGGCCACAGGGAATTACCAATCCGTGCGGACTATGTAGGAAAGAATTTACCAACAGCGCGGGACGAAAGAATCATGGTAAAGCTTGAACCAACCGACGGCGAAGACGCGGTGGTGATCTCACAGTGAAGCACTTGCTTAGCACAGCAGACCTCAACATAGATGAGATTATTTCGCTGCTAGATTTGGCCGACGAAATGTCTTTGGTAAACCAGCGCGAGAACCGTAAATTGCCAACTCTGCGTAACAAGACAATCGTGAATCTATTTTTTGAGGATTCCACTAGAACCAGAATCTCATTTGAGATTGCAGCCAAGCGCCTATCTGCAGACTTGATTAATTTTTCTGCAAAGGGATCCAGTGTTTCAAAGGGCGAATCGCTGAAAGACACGGTGCAAACACTGGCCGCAAGTGGCGTGGATGCTTTTGTGGTGAGACACTCTGCTAGCGGAGCGGCATATAATTTGGCGCATAAGGGATGGATTGACACGCCGATAATTAACGCGGGTGATGGTACGCACGAGCATCCAACTCAAGCTCTTCTCGACGCAATGACAATCCGCGAGAGAATCTTTGGAATTGGGAACACCAAGGGACGTGATCTTTCCGGGGTGAAGGTTGCGATTGTTGGTGACATCGCTCACTCACGTGTTGCTCGCTCGAATTTTTACTTGCTTAGCACTCTCGGCGCTGAAGTCCACTTGGTTGCGCCTCCTACGCTTATGCCTGGAGGCCTAGGTAATAACAAGCATTTCGATCTAGATCAGGCACTTAGCGATGTTGTTCCCGATGTCGTCATGATGCTTCGAGTTCAGCTTGAACGGATGTCAGCAGCATTCTTTCCAAGTGAAAGCGAATATCAGCGCATCTGGGGTTTGACCGCTGAGCGTTTCAGGTCCTTAGATTCGAAAACATCGATAATGCATCCTGGTCCTATGAATCGCGGTTTGGAGATTTCTGCCGAGGCCGCCGACAGCAACCAGTCGCTCATTTTGAGGCAAGTGGCAAATGGAATAAATGTGCGAATGGCGGTTCTGTTTAGCCTGATCAGCGGAGAAGGGGCTGTAAATGAATAGTTTTGTTCTTAAAAATGTATCTTTAGACACCGGAGCAAAGTGCGACATCCAAATCTCCGATCAAAAGATCAGCGGCATAGCCGAGGGTTTAGAGGGAGACGTTTCCTACGACTGCTCCGGACTTGTTGCATTGCCAGGTTTTGTGGATTTACACACCCACCTTCGTGAACCAGGGTATGAGGCGAGCGAAACAGTACTAACCGGCAGTCAGTCTGCTGCTTTAGGTGGTTACACAGCGTTGCACGCCATGGCAAACACCCATCCTGTAGCTGATACAGCGGGAGTCGTAGAACAGATTCAGTCTCTAGGAATTCAGGCCGGTTACGTAGATGTTTTCCCAATCGGGGCAGTAACGGTTGGTCTCGAGGGAAAGCGGTTGGCTGAACTCGGAGCAATGGCCAAATCCAAGGCCCAAGTAAAGGTCTTTAGCGACGATGGTAAATGCGTGAGTGATCCGCTCATGATGCGCCGAGCACTTGAATATGTCAAAGCCTTCGATGGTGTCATTGCGCAACATGCTCAAGAGCCTCGACTAACTGAGGGCTCCCAAATGAACGCGGGGTTGGTGAGCAGTGAACTTGGACTGGCGGGGTGGCCGGCTGTAGCTGAGGAATCTATCATCGCACGCGATGTTTTACTTGCGGAACATGTTGGCAGTCGAATACACATATGTCACCTTTCGACCAAGGGTTCCGTTGAAATCATTCGATGGGCAAAGTCCCGAGGCATTCAAGTTACAGCTGAGGTAACGCCGCACCACCTTTTACTAACCGATGAAATGGCGCGAACCTACGACCCGGTTTACAAGGTGAACCCGCCACTTCGGACCGAGTCCGATGTTCTTGCGCTGAGAGAGGCCTTGATAGACGGAACCATCGACATCATTGCGACAGATCACGCTCCTCATCCAACTGAGGCTAAAGACTGCGAATGGAATTCCGCGGCATTTGGAATGGTTGGTCTTGAAACGGCTGCTTCCGTTGCCCAACTGGTGCTCATTGATTCTGGAAAATCTGATTGGGTTCGACTTGGACAGGTCATGTCCACAAAGCCAGCTCAAATTGCCGGGGACCGTAATCATGGTTCTCTCACAGTCGGATCGTTAGCCAACATCGTTCTGATTGATCCAAGAGTCCAGCGAATGATTTCCCGAGATACGGCAAGCAAGAGTTCAAACAACCCTTATGCAAATCTGACTCTGCCTGGAGCAGTAGTTCACACACTTTACAACGGTCAATTCACTGTGATGAATGGCGAACTTCAAAAGAAAGAGGAAAACGCATGACTCAAGCACTGTTGGTGCTCGAAGATGGCAAAGTCTTTACTGGAAAACAGTACGGCATCGAAGGAAGTAGCCTTGGTGAACTTGTATTCGCTACCGGCATGACCGGCTACCAAGAAACACTCACTGATCCTTCGTATGCGGGTCAAATTGTGGTGCAGACAGCTCCGCACATCGGAAACACCGGAGTGAACGCTCGTGACGAGGAATCAGACAGGATTTGGGTTGCTGGGTATGTAGTACGCGACCCATCCAGAATTGTTAGCAATTACCGTTCCGAGCACTCTTTGGATGAAGAACTCACCAAGTATGGCATCGTCGGAATCAGCGGCATCGACACCCGAGCTTTGACGAGACACCTACGAAGTGCCGGCTCAATGCGCGCCGGAATCTTTAGTGGAGTAGCAGCGGAGGCTTCAGAAGCAGAACTTTTGGAACGTGTGCGTAGCTCGGTCAAGATGCAGGGTCTTTCGCTTTCAGACCAAGTTACTACTATCGATGCTTACGAGGAATTACCCTCTACTACTCCTATCGGGAAGGTGGCTATTGTCGACCTTGGCATCAAGAAATCAACAATCGAAAACATGGTCGAACGTGGTTTACATGTGAAAGTTTTTCCTGCCAAGGTTTCGGCCTCAGATCTACTTGCCTGGTCACCAGATGCTGTCTTTTACTCAAATGGCCCAGGCGACCCCGAGGCGGCAGGGGGTCAAGTTACTGTTTTGCGACAAGTTCTAGATAAGAGAATTCCATTCTTTGGAATTTGCTTCGGTAACCAACTTCTTGGCCGAGCACTCGGATTCGACACTTATAAACTTCCATTCGGTCACCGAGGAATTAACCAACCGGTTATGGATAGAACCACAGGCAAAGTTGAAGTCACAGCGCACAATCACGGATTTGCTGTAAAAGTTGACGGACTAGATTCGGTTCAAAGCCCAAATGGCTATGGTCGTGTAAAGGTTTCGCACATATCTCTCAACGATGATTGCGTAGAGGGATTGCAGTGTGAAGACATTCCAGCTTTCTCCGTTCAGTACCACCCAGAGGCTGCCGCCGGTCCCCGTGACAGTAACTATCTTTTTGATCGACTAGTTGAAATGATTCAAACCAACAAGGCAGGAAAATAATGCCAAAACGTGATGACATCCGCAGCGTACTTGTAATTGGATCGGGTCCAATCGTTATTGGACAGGCTTGTGAATTCGACTATTCGGGCACACAGGCCTGCCGAGTACTTCGTGCTGAGGGCATTCGAGTGATCCTGATCAACTCAAACCCGGCAACAATCATGACTGACCCTGACTTCGCCGATGCGACCTACATTGAACCGATAACTCCCGAAGTGATTGAATCAATTATCATCAAGGAAAAGCCAGATGCAATCTTGCCTACCCTCGGTGGTCAAACTGCGCTAAACGCTGCGATGTCATTAAATGAATTGGGAATTCTAGAGAAATACCACGTCGAGCTCATCGGAGCAAAGGTTGACGCCATCAAAAAAGGTGAAGATCGTCAAATCTTTAAGCAACTGGTTCTTGATGCGGGAGCGGATGTGGCTCGATCTGTCATTGCGCATACCATGGAGGAATGTCTCGCCGCGGTTGAGGTTTTGGGATATCCAATGGTGGTCCGACCTTCATTTACGATGGGTGGGCTCGGTTCAGGTTTCGCCTACAACGAAGAAGACCTAAGACGAATTGCAGGCGCTGGCTTACAGGCAAGCCCAACAACTGAGGTGCTCTTAGAGGAATCTATTCTTGGATGGAAAGAGTACGAACTAGAACTAATGCGAGACAAGAACGATAACTGCGTTGTTGTCTGTTCTATCGAAAACGTTGATCCGGTAGGCGTGCACACTGGAGATTCAATTACGGTTGCCCCGGCCCTGACTTTGACTGATCGGGAATTCCAAAATCTCCGCGACATTGGCATACAAATCATTCGTGATGTGGGCGTAGATACTGGAGGTTGTAACATTCAGTTTGCAGTTGACCCAGCAACTGGTCGAGTCATCGTCATCGAGATGAACCCACGCGTTTCACGGTCATCTGCTCTAGCATCTAAGGCCACTGGTTTTCCGATTGCCAAAATCGCTGCCAAACTCGCCATCGGCTACACGCTCGATGAAATTCCAAATGACATCACAAAAGTTACTCCAGCGAGTTTCGAGCCAACCTTGGATTACATCGTGGTTAAAGTACCTCGGTTCGCCTTCGAAAAGTTCCCGGCGGCAGATGCCACACTTACAACGACCATGAAATCTGTTGGCGAAGCTATGGCACTCGGAAGAAACTATAGTCAAGCTCTCCAGAAAGCGTTACGTTCGCTTGAGCGACGAGGTTCATCTTTCCACTGGGGTGATCTACCAGCGAGTAAAAATGATCTTCTGGAAATCATCAAGATTCCTACCGACGGACGTATAGTTTCTGTCCAGCAAGCTCTTCGAGCTGGTGCTACTGCGGCAGAAGTGTTCGAAGCCACGAAAATTGACCCGTGGTTTATTGACCAGATAGTTCTGATTAACGAAGTCGCGGCATTGGTTGCCAAGGCTGGACACTTAGATGGCGATGTTATTCGGCACGCTAAAGATTACGGATTTAGCGACGCTCAAATCGCTCAACTGCGGGGTATTTCTGAAACCGAAGTTCGAACTATGCGCCACAGTATTGGTTTGCGCCCGGTCTACAAGACAGTTGACACCTGTGCTGGGGAGTTCCCAGCTGAGACCCCCTATTACTACAGCACCTATGAGCAAGAAACTGAAGTGTCGCCATCTGATCGCAAGAAGGTTGTGATTCTTGGTTCTGGTCCAAACCGTATCGGTCAAGGGGTTGAATTTGACTACTCATGTGTGCACGCCTCTTTCGCACTAAGCGAGGCCGGTTACGAAACAATCATGATTAACTGCAATCCTGAAACAGTTTCCACAGACTATGACACCAGTGACCGACTTTATTTTGAACCCCTAACTCTCGAAGATGTGCTTGAAGTAATTCACGCTGAACAGCAATCAGGAGAATTAGTTGGTGTGATTGTCCAGCTTGGAGGTCAAACTGCACTTGGCTTAGCAAAGGGTCTTAAAGCAGCCGGCGTGCCAATTCTTGGAACTACGCCGGAGGCCATCGACCTTGCTGAGGAACGCGGATACTTCTCAAAGATTCTTGATGACGCCAAGTTATTAGCTCCTGCAAACGGTACCGCCATCACGCTGGCTGAGGCCGAGGTCATTGCTGCTCGAATTGGTTATCCGGTACTTGTACGACCGTCATACGTGCTCGGTGGTCGAGGTATGGAAATTGTTTACGACCAAGAATCACTCGTGGACTATTTCCATAGAATCAAAGATCAGGGAATCGTAGGCGAGGGCTATCCACTACTTGTCGACAGATTCCTAGACGATGCAATCGAGATTGACATTGATGCCCTCTACGATGGCACGCAACTTTATGTTGGCGGAGTTATGGAGCACATCGAAGAAGCCGGAATTCACTCTGGAGATTCAAGCTGCACGTTACCGCCGGTTACTATGAGTACCGCTCAGATTTCAAGAGTTCGTGAAGCTACACTCGCGATTGCCAAAGGCGTGGGTGTTCGAGGCCTGCTAAATGTGCAGTTTGCCTTAGCCAGCGATGTTCTTTATGTATTGGAAGCAAACCCGCGAGCATCCCGCACTGTGCCGTTTGTGTCTAAAGCACTTGGCATCACGCTTGCCAAGGCTGCGTCAAGAGTGATGGTTGGTGAATCAATCGCCGATTTGATTCATGAAGGAGCGCTTCCTGAAAAGGACGGCACCTACATTCCGGCTGGATCAAGCATTGCCGTCAAGGAAGCTGTTTTGCCATTCAAGCGATTTGCAACCAAGGATGGACGATTCGTTGATTCGCTTCTGGGTCCAGAAATGCGTTCCACTGGTGAAGTGATGGGTATGGACGTTGATTTCCCCAAGGCGTTCGCTAAAAGCCAAGCAGCTGCCGGTAGTGCTCTACCAAAGAGTGGAAGCGTATTCGTATCGGTTGCAGACCGAGACAAACCGCACCTGGTTCTTCCGGTTCGACGACTGCAACAACTTGGCTACAAGGTCTTAGCTACTAGTGGCACTGCGGCGATTCTCTCCAGACACGGCATAGCCGTACAAGTGGTGAGAAAACATAGTGAACCATCAATTAACGGAGAACCTTCGATTGTTGATCTGATCACAGATGGTGTTGTTGATGTTGTGGTTAACACTCCTAGTGGCTCTCATGCACGTAAAGACGGCTATGAAATTCGTGCGGCGACCACAGCGGCAGATAAGGCTATCTTTACGACAATCGCGCAGTTGTCGGCCGCAATCGGATCCTTTGAGTCTGTTATTGCCGGCCCCTTTGAAGTTAGATCGTTGCAACAACACGCGGAAGACCGAAGGGTAGCCCTTGCCAACTAGTTTCAGCAGTCGCCTTCAACGCAACTTTGACAAATACGGTCAACTCTGCGTTGGAATCGACCCGCATTCCAGTTTGCTTAGTGAATGGAACCTTTCAGACTCTGTTGATGGTCTCAAAAGTTTCTCATTCAGGGTGCTTGAGGCCTCCTTGGGGTTGGTGGGAATCATCAAGCCGCAGGTCAGTTTCTTCGAACGTCATGGCTCAAAGGGATTCCAAGTGCTCGAGGAACTTGCGACTGCCGCGGCGGAAACTGACCTGCAGGTAATAATGGACGCTAAACGTGGAGATATCGGATCGACGATGGACGGCTATTTTGACGCTTGGTTATCACGGACAGCTCCTTTCGTATGTGATGCACTTACTGTGAGTCCGTATCTAGGTTTCGATTCACTGAAAAACGTATTTGCCGCTTCCCTAGAAAATGGCAAAGGTCTGTTTGTACTAGCTGCCACTTCTAACCCAGAAGGTAAAACAGTTCAAAATGCCCTGATCAATCAGCAGACTTTGGCGGCGGACATCTTTGATCGTCTCGAGAGAATAAATCGCGTCAATCTTGATCCAAAGGGATCTCTAGGTAACTTTGGCGCGGTTGTCGGTGCAACCTTGAATTTGCAGGTCGCCGGCCTTGGCAACCTCTACCAAGATGAAAAAGCTTCCAGTCCCATTCTTGCTCCTGGCTTTGGCACTCAGGGTGCAGAGCTTGTCGATTGCGGGCGCCTTTTTGGTAAGGCGGCATCGAGAGTACTGGCGTCGGTCTCCAGAAGTGTTCTTTCCGCCGGACCCAGAGGTATCCCTGCCGCGATTGAGCTTGCGAACGACCAGCTAAGAAAAGGTTTGTCTAATGACTCAATTGAATAATCGGCTTTTGGTGCTAGCCGGACCGACGGCAGTAGGCAAGGGAACGGTTGCTCGTTACATTGTTGAACACAATCCAGACGTTCAACTTTCGATTTCTGCTACCACAAGAGCACCGCGAGCGGGTGAAATCGATGGCGTTCATTATTTCTTTCTCACTGATGCTGAGTTCGACGATTTGATTGCTAATGGCCAGATGCTTGAATATGCGGTAGTGCACGGAACTCATCGATACGGCACCCCCAAAGCACCCGTCGAAGCCGCACTTGCCGAGGGCAAATACGTGATATTGGAAATCGACATTCAAGGTGCGCGACAGGTAAAGAAATCCCTGCCTGAGGCAATCACAGTGTTTTTGGCCCCACCGAGTTGGGAGGAGTTAGTGCGTAGGCTCAAGGGGAGAGGCACCGAGAATGCTGAGCAGCAGGCACGTCGCCTAGAGACTGCCCGGCGGGAACTGGATGCTCAGCATGAATTCGACCATGTTCTGGTGAATGATGAGGTAGCCAAATGTGCCGCCAAAGTCGTAGAATTGTTCAAGTCTTAGCGCTTCGGCGCTCTTTTAGGAAGAATTAAATGTCTGAAAAACTCGAAGGTATTGTTTCGCCATCTATCGACAATTTGTTGTCGAAGGAATACATCGGATCGAAGTACGAATTGGTGATTTTTGCGTCAAAGCGTGCACGTCAGATTAACGACTATTACTCAGCTCTTCAAGACGGTCACCTATTCCAGGTTGTTGGTCCGCTGGTCGACACGACAATCAATGAGAAGCCGCTTACTATCGCTCTTAAAGAGATCGATCAGAACAAGCTAGCTAAAAAAACCGCGTAATCAAGGCAATTCCTTTAGGAGTGGGCCCATGCACGTAGTGATTGGTATCACCGGTGGGATTGCAGCGTATAAAGCATCAGGCTTAATTCGCCTTTTCACTGAAGCGGGTCACACCGTGAAAGTTATTCCGACTCAGAATGCTCTCAAGTTTGTTGGTGCCACTACGCTGGAAGCACTTTCTCACAACTCTGTTGACCCGGATCTTTACTCGGACGTCGCAGATGTGAAACACGTCCAACTCGGACAAGAGGCCGACCTTATCGTTGTTGCTCCAGCGACCGCCAATTTCCTGGCAAAGACCGCCGCTGGAATCGCAGATGACCTGCTTGGCAACACAATTCTCGTAAGCAGTGCTCCTGTATTGCTGGCCCCGGCAATGCACACTGAGATGTGGCTAAATCAAGCTACATCAGAAAATGTTGCCAAACTTCGCGAGCGAGGATTCCACGTTCTCCCACCAGCCGAGGGTCGACTTACCGGAGAAGACACCGGAGTTGGAAGACTGCCGGAGTTGAAGGACATTTTCGTCTCGGCTATGGCACTAATTGTTTCTCAAGACTTGGCGGGTAAGAACATAATCGTTACGGCTGGGGGTACTCGCGAGAGCGTTGACCCGGTTCGCTTTATTGGAAACCTCAGCAGCGGAAAGCAGGGAACAGCAATTGCTTTGGCCGCGGCTGCCAGGGGGGCAGAGGTAACCCTTATTGGAGCGAACATTCCTTCAGTGAATGCTCCTGGTTTGCGCTTTATTCCTGTTGTGACGGCCGTTGACCTGGAGCGAATGGTGAATCAGCAACTTCCTAGCACCGATATTCTTATTCAGGCTGCAGCGGTAAGTGATTTTCGAGTCAAGAATCCAAGCGATACGAAACTCAAGCGCAGCGTCCTCGGAAATCAATTCACACTGGAACTCGTAGCAAATCCCGATATTTTGGCGGGTGCCGTAGCCAGGGTTCGAAACGAGGGCCTTGAGTGCGTTGTGGTTGGATTCGCAGCAGAAACCGCTTCAAACAAGCAAGAGCTTCAGGGCCTTGCGCAGGCCAAGTTAGTTTCTAAGGGGTGCGACATCATCGTTGCCAACGATGTTTCAAATGGCAAAGTCTTCGACTCAGACGAGAATAGCGTGCTGATTATTTCCAAAAACGGTGCTTCAATAGAATTTTCTGGTAGCAAATCTAAAATCGCTAATTCGATTCTCGATATACTTGCGAAATAGGGAACGGCGAATATGAGCGAACTACGACTTTTCACTTCAGAATCGGTGACTGAAGGTCATCCAGATAAGATTTGTGACCAGATTAGCGACACCCTGCTCGATGCAATACTTTCCCAAGATCCAAATGCTCGGGTTGCAATTGAAACTATGGTGACTACGGGATTGGTTCATGTGGCCGGTGAACTAACTACTGAAGCTTACATAGAGATCCCGGAACTCATTCGAAAAAAGATAAATTCGCTTGGTTACACATCTTCTGAAATCGGATTCGACGGATCGAGCTGTGGTGTATCTGTTTCAATCGGGCAGCAGTCACCAGACATCGCCCAAGGAGTAGATCGGGGCTTTGAGCAGCGGGAAAAGTCATCCAGCGACCCATACGACGCCCAAGGAGCGGGCGATCAGGGAATCATGTTCGGTTACGCAACCAATGAAACTGCAACCTTGATGCCAACAGCAATATCTCTCGCACATCAACTAAGCGCAAAGCTCGCGGAAGTTCGAAAGTCAGGTCAGATTGATTTCCTTCGTCCCGATGGTAAAACTCAGGTCACGATTGGTTACGACGGACACGTCGCTAGGACAGTTGAAGCAATCGTAGTTTCGACCCAACATAATCCAAATGTGTCCCTCGCAGACATTCGCTCAGCCGTCACAGAGTTCGTTATCAATCCGGTACTTGCCGATTCAGCACTGGAGAATCGTGCCGGAGAGTATTTCATCAACCCAACCGGAATCTTTGTAACCGGCGGTCCCATGGGCGATGCCGGACTCACCGGTCGAAAGATTATTGTTGACACCTACGGTGGTGCATCTCGACACGGAGGCGGAGCCTTTAGCGGTAAAGATCCATCCAAGGTTGATAGATCAGCTGCATACGCCATGCGCTGGGTTGCCAAGAATGTTGTAGCTGCCGGTTTGGCAGATCGTGCTGAGGTTCAAGTTGCATATGCAATTGGTAAGGCACATCCAGTTGGTCTATACGTTGAAACTTTCGGCACAGAAACGGTCAGTAATTCGAAAATCGTGGCTGCAATAAAAGAAGTCTTTGATCTTCGACCCAAGGCGATTATCGAGCAACTCAATTTGTTGCGACCAATTTATGCTAAGACTGCAAGTAACGGACACTTCGGACGTGAACTCCCTGAATTTACCTGGGAGCTGACAAACCGTATCGACGAATTGCGCCGTGCCAGCGGTAACTAGACCTATCCAGAAGGTCGCAAGAGTTGTAATAGATTCGCCTCTGCCAAACCTGGATCGCCTTTTTGATTATTCGCTGACAGACGAAATGGTAGCTAAAGCAGTCGTTGGCGCTCGAGTAAAAGTTCCGTTTGGCTCATCGAAGGCCCTCAAAGATGCATTCATAGTTGATTTAGTTGAAAACAGCGATTATGAGGGGAAGCTTTCCAAGCTTGCAGAAGTCGTCTCACCTGTTCCGGTTTTACCGAGCAGCTTGTACCAACTACTCAAGGGTGTTGCTGAAAGACAAGCCAGCACACTAGGTGACCTACTCAAACTGGCTATAGCAAAAAGGTCCGTAGCAGTTGAAAAAAAGTTTATTAGTCAGAATCTTGGGTATGCCTTACCCGCTCAGCGTGAGTCAGCAAATCTAACGGCATGTTTAGTGGAACCACGAAAAAGTGTGTGGGTATCAAGGGCTATAGCGTTTGCAGAAAGACAGGTTTCGCAGAACTTTAGTGCTATCTTGTTGGTTCCAGACTTCCGAGATCTCGACCTGCTCAGGAATCAACTAACCGCCTCTTCAATCTCGTTCATTGATTTCTCTACTAACCGCAAAGCTTCCGAACGCTATCAGTCATATTTAGAGTGCTTGCAACCCGGCGCTCACATTGTCATCGGTTCTCGTAACAGCGTTTATGCGCCCCTAGTTAATCTGGGGGGTATCTATCTATTCGATGATGGAGACGACAATTTGGTGGAGCAAAGTTCTCCTTACGTCCACAGCAGAGATGTTGCACTGGTTAGACAGAGCCTTTCCGGGTGTGATTTAGCCATCGAGGCTCACTATCGAAGCACTGAAGCCCAGCGACTAGTGGAAATTGGGTATCTAAAAGAAATCACCGAGCCCTATAAATCACCTAATGTCGCTGTGAGCGAGGACCAATCTCGTCTGCCCACAATGGCATGGCAGGCCATCCGAGAGACCGTGCTAGGCCAGAGTCGGCCAGTGCTAATCCAAGTTGTTGGCAAGGGCGTGGCCAGGTCTACCTATTGTTATGACTGCGGTGAACGTGCCAAATGTAAAAAATGTAATGGGCCAATTTGGATAGATCGCACGAATACGCCAAAGTGTCGGTGGTGTTCGGCGATCGCTCTTAATTTCACTTGCCATAGTTGCTCAGGACAGAAACTAAAACAGGGAAGTGGCGGAGCAACTAGAACTTCAGCCGAAATCGGAAAGTCATTCCCAGGCGCTCAGATCATTGAATCAACTGGTGACAGCCCGATAATCGAGATAAAGCCTGGCAAACGAATCGTAGTTTCGACTCCCGGCGCGGAGCCGAGAGTCGAAGGTGGATATGGATGTGTTGTGATACTCGATGCTGCTACTGCGCTCGCGAAGGATTCACTGCGAGCTCAGGACCTTGCAGTCAGAAACTGGACAAATGCGATAGCCCACGCTGCGGTTGATAGTCGTATTGTGATTAGTGGAATACCACAGCATCTTGGTCAGCAGATTGCTCTATGGCAACTCATTCAAATTGCGAGCGACGAGTTGAACAATCGCAGGGAACTCGATTTTCCTCCTGCACTTCGCCTAGCGAGTGTGCAAGGGGAGAAGAACCTCACCAAGGCCATAATCGAGGAATTGAATCGAGATAAATTTCAAATCCTTGGACCAATTAGTTTGAAATCAGACAAGGCAGACGTAGAGCAGAGGTACGTCATTAAATACAGCTACTCAAACGGATCTCTCCTGGCAAGGGAATTGAAGGCAGCAATATCAAAGCAGTCTTCTGGGACTGTCCGCACTGGCGCTAACGGAAGAACTAGTCGTGCCATTCGACTCCGAATGGATGACCCCGAAGTAATCTAGGGGCGGAGGTTTACTTGAAGATTCTTTTCGCTGGCACCACAACACATGCTGCTCAAGTTCTGCAGCACCTTCACACTTCGTTACACCAAGTTGTGGCAGTTCTCACTCGGGAAGATGCACCGGCTGGCCGAAATAGGAAGTTAACCGCGTCACCCGTTGCGCAGTTAGCTGAAAAACTTCAACTTCCTATAATCAAATCCAATCGTCTTGGGCAAGAAACCAACGATGAAATCAAGAGGTACCAACCTGATCTAGGCGTTGTCATCGCCTTTGGGGCGTTACTTAAGATTGAAACTTTAGCCATTCCGAAGCATGGTTGGTTGAACTTGCATTACAGTCTCTTGCCTAAATGGCGAGGTGCAGCACCAGTACAGCACACCTTACTCGCGGGCGAGTCCATCACCGGGGTTACTATTTTTAAGCTTGATGAGGGAATGGATAGTGGCCCAGTACTCGCGAAAGTTGAAACTCCGGTGCAGCCATCAGAAAACAGCGCGGACTTACTTTCGCGATTGACCCTACTAGGTATTAGCTTGCTTGATGAATCACTTGCCCGAATTGAAGCGGGTATTGCCAACTACATTGAACAATCAGGGCAACCTTCAATCGCAACCAAAATTCAGCGATTAGATGCACAGATCAATTGGAACGAAGATGCTTTGCAACTAGATCGATTGGTCAGAGCAATGAATCCGGAGCCGATGGCGTGGAGTATTTTTGGCGACTCTTCTATTCGCGTAGTAAGTGCCAGATTGGCAAATATCGAAGCCAACGAGAAGATAGGTACTGTTTTCCTAAATGAAAACAACGCATACGTCTCTTGTGGCAATCGCAGCGTTTTGCAACTACTTGAGGTTCAGCCGTCGGGAAAAAATCGAATGAAAGCTGTAGATTGGCTCCGCGGGCAACATGGTCAAGTGGTGCTCGGTGGCTAAAACCCCTAGAACTAGCAGGGGCGTAGCCTTTGAATTACTCCGCGCGGTAGAAGTCAATGATGCTTACGCAAACCTTGAACTCCCCAAGCTGATCCAAGAGGCCGCACTCGACTCGAGAGATGCCGCTCTCGCTCAGGAAATTGCCTTTGGCACTCTAAGGAATCAGTACCTCTACGACAAAGTAATCGAACTAGGTTCCAATCGCAAAGTTTCTGCTATCGATAGAACCTCTCTAATTTTGCTCCGGTTAGGCGCACATCAGTTACTTAACATGCGAGTGCCGCCCCATGCCGCAATAAATGAGACAGTCAATCTCGCGAAAATAGTTACTGACACTGGTGCCAGCGGTTTCGTTAACGGCATTCTGCGGCGAGTTTCGGAAAGGTCCTTGTCTGAATGGCGAGAAGATGTACTTCAGGATTGCAAAGACGATACCGAGCGCAAAGCCATTGAGTATTCCCATCCAACCTGGATTGTGAGAGCGCTGCAGCAATCATTGAAAATCGATGGACGTGATTCAGAATTGGCTGCGCTTCTAGAGTCAGATAATCAACCGCCTTTAGTCAATCTGGTATTACTGCCAGGCAAAGTAGCCAATGTCGATGAATTTATTGCTGGCCAGGCCAGTCCCATTGGTTACTTGATGAAGGATGGTGACCCGGGAAAGCTAACCCAGGTCCGCGATGGCATGATGCGTGTCCAAGATCAAGGGTCACAGCTTGCCGCACTTCTGCTCAGTCGAGCTCGTCCCATCGTAGCTGGCGAACTTTGGCTTGACATGTGCGCAGGGCCTGGTGGTAAGGCTGCGGTATTGGCAGCGGAAGCTAAAAACAGTGGAGCACACTTTTACGCCAACGAAATTGCCCCGCATCGCGCCAAATTAGTTACTCAGGCTCTGAGCAAGATTGATCCGGCTGTAGAGGTAAGTTGTGGGGATGGGCGAGCTTACGGAGCTGAGTTCGCTGAAAAATTTGACCGAATCATGCTCGATGCTCCATGCACAGGACTTGGAGCCCTGCGAAGGCGACCGGAGGCTCGATGGCGCAAACAACCAAGTGACCTCGCTGAATTAAGCAGGCTACAGCAGGAACTGATCTCGAGTGCCTGGCTAGCACTCAAACCAGGTGGGCTTTTGGCTTACGTTACCTGTTCTCCGCACAGTGCAGAAACGGTTTCAATCGTTGATTGGTTGATGCGAAGACATGGCGATGAGGTACAGCTACTAGATGCAGGTAGCGTGTTGCATAGAATCAACGACACTCTTACTTTGAATTCAAAACGCAAGACCGTGCAATTGTGGCCACAGCTGCATGACACAGACGCAATGTTCATGGCACTTCTAACGAAAGCTAAGCCCAGTCATGGATAAAGTAGTCGCATGAGCGTGCGAATCAACCCGAGCATCCTTTCGGCTGACTTCGTTAACTTTCAGCGCGAGTTTGAAAGCCTTGACCACGCCGACGCCTTGCACATTGACGTCATGGACAACCATTTTGTTCCAAATCTGACATTCGGTTTGCCAATGGTTCAACGTATGCAGCAAGTGTCTCTAAAACCACTTGATGTTCATCTGATGATAGAAAATGCTGATCTCGAAGCTCATAAATTCGCTGAGTGTGGCGTATTTTCAGTGACCTTTCATCTTGAAGCATCCAAGGATCCGATAAGCACTGCCAAGTCTCTGAGGTCAATAGGTGCTCGTGCCGGCTTGGCCATCAAGCCCAATACCGCGCTTGATTCTGTCCTAGAGTTACTTCCTCATTTTGACCAGCTTCTAATCATGACCGTCGAGCCAGGATTTGGTGGTCAGTCATTGATTGAAAACACCCTAAATAAAGTGAGTTCGGCAAGAAGATTTTTGGATTCCGAGAAACTAGAAATTTGGCTTCAAGTTGACGGTGGAATTGATGAATCCAACATTGAACACGTGGCTGCCCTTGGAGCCGACACATTTGTGGCAGGTAGTGCAGTTTTCAAGTCTGACGACCGAAATGCACAAATCGACAAACTGCGGAAAGCTGCGGAATTAGGGCAGGGCCACCGGCACCTTTAGAAGTGACTCAAAGCAAGGTAATCTATACCAATGAAGACCTTCGAACAACTCTTTGAGGAAATCAAAGAGAAGTCAGAGCAAAGACCTGCCGGTTCTGAAACCGTAAAGTGGCTCGATGCTGGCGTTCACACAATCGGAAAGAAAATTGTGGAGGAGGCGGCCGAGGTTTGGATGGCTGCCGAATACGAGGGCAATGAGCGCACCGCCGAGGAAATTTCCCAGCTGATCTACCATTTACAGGTATTGATGGCCGCAAAAGGTATTGATGTTGCCGACCTCGAAAAAAACTTCTAAGACCAAAAGAGAATTTGAATGCTAAAAGTTGCTATCCCAAACAAGGGAATCCTGTCGGAAACTGCCATCCTGATGCTCAAAGAAGCCGGATATGCGGTACGTCGCGACCCAAAAGACCTTCACGTAGTTGACAACTCAAACCAGATTGAATTTTTCTACCTCCGGCCGCGAGACATCGCAACCTATGTTGGAGCCGGATCTCTTGACCTTGGATTCACTGGGCTCGACCTATTACTTGACAGCCGAAGCGAGGCAAAACCAATTGCCAATCTTGACTTTGGTGGGTCAACTTTCCGGTTTGCAGGACCGGTTGGCGCTTTTTCTGACATGAAGCAGTTAGAGGGCAAACGTATCGCAACCGCCTACGTCAACCTTGTGGAGGATTTTCTAGCGAAACAGGGAATTAGAGCTGTTCTAGTTGAGCTCGATGGCGCTGTTGAGGTATCGGTAAGACTTGGAGTAGCTGACGCGGTTGCCGATGTAGTGTCGACCGGCAACACCTTGCGTCAAGCGGGGCTCGAAATCTTCGGTCCAACCATTCTTGAGAGTACCGCTCAGTTGATTGTTGCCCCAAATCATGAAGTCGACTACGAGCAGCTACTCCGTCGACTCCAGGGCGTGATTGTCGCCCGAGAGTATGTAATTGTTGATTACGATTGCCCGGTTGCAATCATCGAGGAGGCCTCAGCAGTCACTCCTGGCATTGAGTCGCCAACAATTTCTCCACTTCGTGACAAGGACTGGGTTGCGGTTCGCGCATTGGTGAAGGCTTCAGAAGTCAATCGCGTTATGGACAATCTTTATAAACTCGGTGCACGAGCTATCCTCGTTAGTGCTTTACACGCTGCGAGAATTTAGTGTCGTTAGCTGTTCGCGTAATTCCTTGCCTTGATGTCGCTCTAGGGCGCGTAGTAAAGGGAGTCAATTTTCTGAACCTGCGGGACGCCGGTGATCCTATTGAACTTGCCACTCGCTATTACAACGAAGGCGCAGACGAACTTACCTTTTTAGATGTAAAAGCTACCGTTGACAATCGATCGACCATGTACGATTTGGTCACGGCTACCGCGGAAAAGCTATTTATCCCGCTAACCGTTGGTGGTGGGATTCGCGAAGTAGACGATGTTGCAAAGTTGTTGGAGGCAGGCGCAGACAAGGTATCGGTTGGATCGGCCGGAATTTCGAGGCCACTATTGCTCAGTCAGATCGCCAATCGCTTTGGTAACCAGGTTCTAGTGATCTCACTAGATCTAAAACGATCAAAAGCTACTAAGAGTGGCTACGTAGTCACGACTCACGGTGGTCGAAATGAAACTGATTTAGATGCAATCGATTGGGTATCGCGTTGTCAAGAATTAGGCGCTGGTGAATTGCTAGTCAATTCGATAGATGCAGACGGAACACGGTCCGGATTTGACGTGGAGATGCTTCGAGCAATCCGCGAAATAAGCAATGTTCCCGTTATTGCTTCTGGCGGAGCCGGAACGGCGTCAGATTTTCCAGTCGCAGCCGAGTCGGGTGCCGACGCTATCCTGGCCGCCAGCATTTTTCACGAAGGTTCGGTTACCATAGCGGAAGCCAAAGTTGAACTAAAACATGCCGGATTCGAGGTGCGCTAATGCCTATCGACAGCAATCTTTTGAAAGACTTGACCTTCAATGCGGACGGACTAATTCCCGCCGTAATTCAGTCAAATAATTCCGGCCGGGTCTTAATGATGGCTTGGATGAATCATGAAAGCCTTTCCCAGAGCATTGAGATGGGAGAAACTGTTTTCTGGTCTCGCTCTAGAAAAGAAATCTGGCACAAGGGAGCAAATTCGGGAAACACCCAATCTATTGTTTCAATTGAAGTTGATTGCGACAGCGACACTCTACTAATTAAGGTAAACGAAAACGGCCCAGCCTGTCACACCGGTTCAGACTCATGCTTCGATGTTCGAACACTATATTTTGCGAACTCAGGGGATGGAAACGATATTTCGTGACCATCAACCTCAGCCTAAAACAGTGCACTGAATTGAGTTCGAAGTTCAATTTGATTCCCATTTACAAGACTCTGCCAATCGGAGCCGAAGATCCCATCTCAATCTTTGAAAAATTGGCTTTGGACGAACCCGGCACATTCCTCTTGGAATCCGCTGAGCAAGGAATTTGGTCCCGATATTCATTCGTTGGTGTGAATAATCGAGGTTCACTAGTCAAATACTCTGACGGAAGCGCGGTGTGGAAAACTTCGAGAGGTCTTTCACCATTCCCAAATCAGTCAACCCCTGACTTAGGTGATTCGGCTCTGGACGCAATTGAGCAAATTGGTTCTTCATGGCATTCGCCCAAATTGGAAAATTTGCCACCGCTCACCTCGGGTCTAGTGGGCATGTTGGCTTGGGACCTTATTCGAGAAATAGAAAGTCTTCCAGATAAGCCACCTTCGGACTACCGCTCGCCGATTATGAGTTTGAGCATGTCTTCCGAGATGGCAATTGTCGATCACCACGAAGGTGTGATTCACCTGCTTAGCAATGCCTTTCTGGAGGAAGGCAAGTCGATCAAAGATGCGTATCAAAATTCCTTGGACAAGATCGAGGGAATGAGGGTGAAATTAGCCTCGACGAAACTGAATGCCTCATCGCCTAAGGCAAATAATGGGGATGTTACTCACAAAGTTTCGAAGGAAGATTTCTTCAAATCGGTGGCCAAGGCTAAAGAATACGTACGCATTGGAGATGTTTTTCAAGTTGTACTTTCTCAGCGATTCGACATGGCAACGGATGCAAAGCCGTTGGACATTTATCGAAATTTGAGGGCATTGAATCCAAGCCCGTATATGTACTTTTTGAACTTCGAAGATGAAGAAGGCCGTTACGCTGTGGTTGGCTCATCACCAGAGGCGTTGGTTACCCTAAATGACGGGCACGCCGAGATGCATCCCATTGCCGGCTCACGGCCAAGGGGAGAAAGCCCTGAAGCGGATGATCTGCTCGCTCAGCAATTAATTGCAGACCACAAGGAGCGCGCGGAACACTTGATGTTGGTAGACCTTGCGCGCAATGATTTATTGAAAGTCTGTAAACCAGATTCGGTACATGTTTCTGAATTCATGCAGATTCACAAATTTAGTCACATTATGCATCTAAATTCGACGGTAGAGGGCGAACTGCTACCAGATAAGTCGCCGGTTGATGTCTTTAGAGCAACCTTCCCGGCTGGAACTCTCTCTGGAGCACCCAAGCCGAGAGCATTAGAAATAATTGATGAGTTGGAACCTGCCAATCGAGGACTCTATGCCGGAGTGGTCGGATATTTCGACTTTTTGGGTAACGCAGATTTGGCAATTGCGATTAGAACAGCTTTTGTGCGAGATGGAGTTGCGAGGGTTCAAGCCGGCGCAGGAATCGTTTTGGATTCCATGGCCGAGAGCGAATACCAGGAGACTATTTCTAAAGCGAGCGCTCCGCTAAGAGCAATAGAAACTTGTTCCACACATGAATAAACGTCGAATCCTTCTTTTTCTGCTTTTTGTTCAACTACTTGGGTTGATCCTTCTGACTCAGGTTTGGTTCACAATCTCAATGACAATTGATGGAAAAATCAAAGTACTTGGTGGTTTTCAGGGGAGCGAGACCTACTCAATTTTGCTGCCTGTGACACTCTTCATTTTGGTTTCCAGTCTCATTGCTTTTCTCCTGACACCCAGGGTTGCGCGAAGCGTTCTTTTCGTTCAAGCGATTATCTCGCTCATCCTCATGGTTTGGGTCACAACACAGGTCTCCACTAATAACATCGCAGAACTGGACCCTCAGCTTGAACGCTTGACCGGTATTGCAAAGACACACGGTGTTGCCGGACTTCAAACCGAAGGCAACTTATTTCCCTGGCTTTGGCTTACCGGCTGCCTTATAGCCATGTCACTGGCTATATATTTAGCCATTAAGCCTGAAGGGTGGAATCGGGAAACCGGCGATAAAAAAAGTAACCGGCGCGATCCCGCCAGTGCCATTGATATTTGGGATTCACAACGCGGCTAGAATTGTCGTAGTTCTAAAGAAAGGCTGAAATGTCAGCAAACGCAAATGACCCAGGCCATGGAGACACCATAGCTGCTTGGACCACGGTTATCGCAATCATGCTCGCATTCGCTATTGCAACTCTGGGTGCGTGGCTCAATAACTCAGCACTCATCATCGCCGGTGGAGTTCTAATCGTTGCTGGACTTGCTGCGGGCTTCGTCTTGAAGCGCGCAGGCTACGGAAACAACGCAAAGCACTAGTGCTCGAAAGTCTTTACGCTGGCGCTATTGCAGACGCGAAAAATCGCGAGGAGTCTGTTTCACTCCGACAGGTCGAAAAATTAGCGCTGGAGGCAACACCACCGCTAGATGCACTGACTTTCCTGGCTCCGGCAAATCACATCAAAGTTCTTGCAGAGGTAAAAAGAGCCAGTCCATCTAAGGGTGACCTCGCTGAGATAAGCGATCCAGCTTTATTGGCAGAGACTTATGCCAACAATGGAGCGTCAACCATTTCAGTTCTGACTGAAGCTCACAGATTCAAGGGCAGTCTTGATGATCTTCGATCGGTACGAAATCGAGTAAGTGTTCCAATCTTGCGTAAAGACTTTATTGCAAACGAGTACCAAGTTCTTGAAGCACGTGCTGCGGGGTCGGATTTAGTGCTCTTGATAGTCGCGGGCTTGGAAAAAAAGAAGCTAGAGGCACTCAAAGCGCTAGTTGAGGAACTGGATATGACCGCGTTCGTAGAAACCCACACAGCCGACGAGGTTCGCTACGCGGTTGACATTAATTCCAAATTACTTGGCGTAAATGCCCGCGACCTAACTACATTCGAGACTGATCGGAATCTATTCGGTTCTTTGGAACATCTGATCCCTGCCGGGACAATAAAGGTTGCCGAAAGCGCAGTTAGAACAGTGGACGACGTCAAGCACTATCGGACCGCCGGAGCAGATGTTGTTTTGGTCGGAGAAGCGCTGGTCACCGGAAATCCCGAGACTTTACTCAAACAGTTCACATCTATCTAGACTTATCTCGTGAACGAACAAACTCTGCGCGATCAAGCTGGCCCGTATTTCGGGGCTTACGGGGGCAGATTCGTGCCAGAATCCCTTATCGCTGCGCTCGATCAACTATCGGAAACATATCAACAGGCAAAGGTAGACCCGGCGTTTCAATCTGAATTGGCCGAGTTGCATCGCACCTATACCGGGCGACCATCCATAATCACCGAAGTCAAACGTTTTGCTGATCACGCTGGACCGGTTCGTATTTTCCTAAAACGAGAAGATTTGAATCACACCGGTTCCCACAAAATCAACAACGTTTTGGGACAGGCATTGCTAACCAAACGCATGGGTAAAACCAGAATTATTGCCGAGACAGGCGCCGGACAGCACGGAGTTGCCAGCGCTACTGCAGCGGCTCTATTCGGGCTTGAGTGCGTTGTCTACATGGGAGAGATAGACACCGAGCGTCAAGCACTTAACGTTGCGAGAATGAAGTTGCTCGGTGCCGAAGTTGTGCCAGTCAAAACCGGAAGTAGAACACTCAAGGACGCAATTAACGAGGCACTTCGAGATTGGGTGGCAAATGTTGACAATACTCATTACCTCCTAGGCACAGTTGCCGGACCACATCCATTTCCTGCAATGGTGAGAGATTTCCACAGTGTCATTGGGCTTGAAGCTCGACAGCAGATGCTGGACGAATACGGTTTCCTTCCCGATGCTTTAGCTGCTTGTGTGGGTGGTGGATCAAACGCAATCGGACTGTTCCACGCATTTCTAGATGATCAAGCCGTGAAGATATACGGTTTTGAGGCCGCGGGTGAGGGAATGGACACAAACAAGCACGCTGCCACTCTGAACTTTGGGCGTCCCGGAGTATTGCATGGAGCGAAGAGTTATATTCTGCAAGACGAAGATGGTCAAACTGTAGAGAGCCACTCTATTTCTGCCGGGCTTGATTACCCTGGAGTGGGTCCGGAGCATTCCTGGTTGAAGGATTTAGGTAGAGCTGAGTATCAAGGAATCAGTGACGCTGAAGCTATGGATGCCCTTCGTTTGCTGAGTCGCACCGAGGGAATAATTCCTGCGATAGAAACGGCTCACGCTTTAGCAGGAGCATTGAAGCTTGGAAAGACACTCAAACCAGGCTCGTCAATACTCGTTAATCTAAGCGGTCGCGGAGATAAGGACATGGAAACCGCGGCGAAATATTTTGGATTTATTTCATGAGCGCAACTGCAGCCAAGTTTGTCTCCAACCGTGACCTTGGGAGAAAAACTCTCGTAGGTTACTTTCCGATTGGTTATCCATCACTCGAAGAATCAATTAGTGCAGCAATTGCCATGTGTAAAAATGGCGTTGATGTTCTGGAACTCGGCGTTCCATACAGCGATCCGGTTATGGACGGACTAGTGATACAACAGGCAACTGAGGTAGCCCTGGCCAACGGTTTTAAATTGAACCAGGTTTTTGATGCAGTTAAGGCTGTGACCGATGAAGTGGATACGCCTGTTTTGGTCATGACCTACTGGAACCCCGTGATTCAGTATGGTGTAGAAAAGTTCGCAGCTGATTTGAAGGAAGCCGGTGGCGCCGGGCTAATTACCCCTGACCTTATTCCTGATGAAGCTGGCGAGTGGTTAGCCGTGTCCGATGAACTGAATCTGGATCGAGTATTTTTAGCGACTCCAACGTCCTCTCCTGAACGCATGAAACGCGCCTGCGATTTGAGCAGAGGATTCGTGTACAGTGTCTCGACCATGGGAATTACCGGTACTAGAGATTCGGTGGATGAACTTGCCAGAAACGTAGTGGCTGCGGTTCGAGAAACTGGAACGGATCAAAACGCAGCGGTCGGAATTGGAATCTCTACGGCTGAGCAAGTTTTAGACGTGAATGAATACGCGGATGGAGCGATCGTTGGATCAGCATTCGTTCGTGCTTATCAGCAGGGTGGATTAGTTCAACTTGTAGATAAGGTAATTGAATTAAATCCGAATCATTAGCAAAGAAGATTAAATGAATCTAATCAACAGCATCCCAAGTCCAACAATCTCTTCATTCGACATCGGTCCACTGCGAATTCACTTTTACGCCCTGTTTATTCTGCTCGGTATCGCACTAGCCATTTGGTTAGGTAACCAAAGATTCAAGGCTCGCGGTGGAAAATCTGGCGTTGTACTCGACATCGCACTGTGGGCCGTTCCGTTCGGAATTGTCGGAGGACGAATTTTTCACGTACTAACCCATTGGAATTTCTATTTCGGTGATGGCAAAGATTTGATCAAGGTTTTTGCCATTTGGGAAGGTGGTTTAGCAATCTACGGGGCCCTTATTTTAGGCACCGTAGGTGCTTACATCGGAAGTAAGTTTGCTGGGATTAGATTTTTATCTTTCGCGGATGCAATCGCACCTGGAGTAATTCTGGCCCAGGCCTTCGGCCGACTTGGCAACTACTTCAACCAAGAGTTGTTTGGATTACCTACCGATTTACCATGGGGGCTTGAAATATCCAGCCCAAACGATGCAATTCCGATTGGTCTTCCAGAGGGAACTTTGTTTCACCCAACCTTCCTATACGAGATTTTGTGGAACATCCTTGCTTTCGCCATAATTCTCTTGCTGGAGCGCAAATGGTCGTTACGCTGGGGTCAGACTTTCGGCCTCTACCTAGGTCTCTATTCAATTGGACGTTTCTGGATTGAGGGTTTACGGATCGACCCGAGCGAGGTGCTCTTGGGAATTCGCACCAATCAATGGTCAGCCCTGGGAGGCCTTGCAATAGCGGTGGCTATGATTTACTGGTCACGACGCAAGCATCCAGGGGTCGAGGTCAGCGTGTATCTACCTGGTCGCGAGCCAGAAGCGGCAAACGATCCAGATAGCCAGTCAACTAGCGATGATGAGTTAGACTCTAAAAAGCAGCAAATCTAGACCTTCAGCGGCTGCTGACGCGCCAAAAGCGCAGACTTAGTTCTCATCAATGAGCTTTTTGGGCCAATGTTGTCCCTCTGATTAATTGGATTGGAGTGTGGCATGCCTGGAGTATCGCCATTTGCCAAGTTCAGTTCTTCCCCTGAAGCAACTGGACTATATGACCCTGCACGCGATCGCGATGCCTGTGGTTTGGCGATGGTTGCTACTCTTCGTGGAACAGCAGGCCACGACATTGTTGAGACTGCACTCAATGCGCTTCGAAATCTAGAGCACCGAGGAGCTGTAGGTTCTGACGCTGGCACCGGTGATGGCGCGGGTATCCTGACACAAATTCCAGACAAGTTTTTTAGGAGTGTTTTTTCCCACGAACTTCCGGACAAAGGTAAATACGGAGCAGGATTAGTCTTTTTTGCGGAGGACGAACTTACATCAGCCGTAGCCGCTTTCGAGAACTTAGCCAATGACGAAGGAATTCGTGTAATTGGTTGGCGTGACGTTCCAACCAGACCAGAAGTGCTTGGTGATTTGGCGCGGGATGCTATGCCACTGGTCAAGCAGGTTTTTGTTGAGGCAATCGACGGTTCAGTCGGTATGCCACTGGAGAGAAAGCTCTTCAGATTGCGCAAACGCAGTGAGAGAACAATTGGCATTTATCATCCCTCGTTGTCATCACGGACCATCGTTTACAAGGGAATGGTCACCACGCTTCAGCTCGAGCCTTTCTATCCTGATCTTTCTGACGAAAACTTCGAGTCAACATTGGCCTTGGTGCACTCTCGTTTTTCAACAAACACCTTTCCCTCATGGCCGCTTGCACATCCATTCAGAATGATTGCTCACAATGGTGAAATAAACACCGTAAAGGGTAATCGCAACTGGATGCGCGCCCGTGAGTCAAGGTTGTATTCAGATGTACTTGGCGACCTAAAGCCTCTGACCCCGATCATCACACCAGACGGCTCAGACTCTGCATCGTTTGACGAAGTCGTTGAATTGCTTTACATGTCAGGGCGCTCGCTCCCACACGCCATGATGATGATGATCCCTGAGGCTTGGGAAAAGCAAAGTGACATAGACCCGGTTCGAAGAAACTTCTACGAGTACCACTCAATGCTCATGGAGCCGTGGGATGGCCCGGCTGCCGTAGTGTTCACCGATGGATCGCTCGTTGGTGCAACGCTTGACCGCAATGGTCTACGCCCCGGTCGCTATCTTGTTACTGATGACGGACTTGTGGTCTTAGCATCTGAAATCGGTGTAGCAAATATCGACCCGAGCAGAATAGTTCGCAAGGGCCGACTCCAGCCTGGAAAAATGTTCCTCGCCGACACCGTTAATGGAAGGCTCATCGGAGACGATGAAATCAAAGCAGAGATTGCCGCTTTAGAACCATGGGGTGAGTGGTTAGAAGAGAATCGTATTTATCTTTCTGATTTGCCAGAACGTGAACACATCGCTCACACTGCAACGTCGGTTAATCGTCGTCAAAGAACTTTTGGCTACACCGAGGAAGAACTCAGAATTCTCATTGCACCAATGGCAAGAAGTGGAGCAGAGCCCCTCGGCGCAATGGGTAGCGACACGCCAATTGCGGCTATTAGCGACCGACCACGTTTACTTTTCGATTACTTCGTGCAGCAATTTGCTCAGGTCACCAATCCTCCGCTTGATTCCATTCGTGAAGAAGTAGTTACTTCATTGAGCACCGGAATCGGGCCAGAGCCTAACCTGCTATCAGCCACCCCAGAGCATGCTCGCCAAGTCATTCTCGACTTTCCGGTAATTAATAACGATCAGCTAGCAAAGATTAAGCACATCGATGTTAAGAAGGACGGCGCAGGTCACTCTTTCACCGCGAGCGGTTTGTACCGCGTTGACGACGGACATGAGGCTCTCGCTGATCGCATTCGTGAAATTTTTGACGAGGTCGATTCAGCTATTGACAATGGTGCAACTTATCTAATCCTTAGCGACCGCGACAGTAACCGCGAACTTGCTCCAATTCCATCTCTGCTGCTAACTTCCGCGGTTCACCACCATCTGATCCGCTCTGGACGCCGAACACATGTTGGCCTTGTGGTTGAAGCCGGGGATGTTCGCGAGGTGCACCATGTTGCGGCCCTAATTGGTTACGGTGCCGCGGCAGTCAATCCGTACTTGGCTATGGAGTCTGCAGAAGCAATGGTGAAGAACGGCACTTTGGCCGGAATCACAATTGAACAGGCTTCAAAGAACCTTATTTATGGTCTTGGTAAAGGTGTACTAAAGATCATGTCGAAGATGGGAATCTCGACAGTAGCTTCATACTCTGGAGCTCAGGTATTCGAGGCCATTGGGCTTAACCAAGAATTGGTTGACACCTACTTCACCGGCACTACCAGCCAGCTTGGTGGAATCGGTATTGAGGTCATTCATGATGAAATAGCCTCTAGGCACCACAGCGCATACCCAATCGATATCGCAACAAATCCGCATGAAACCCTAGAAACCGGCGGCGAGTATCAGTGGAGGCGCGAAGGTCCTCCGCACTTATTCAATCCTGAAACAGTTTTCAAACTCCAACATTCAACACGCAATAAGCGTTACGACATATTCCGCGAATACACAAAGGCCGTTGACGACCAGGCCGAGAAGCTAATGACTCTGCGCGGGCTTTTCATGCTGCGCGAAGGTGTTAGACCAGCTGTGCCGATTGAAGAAGTGGAGCCAATTTCTGAGATTGTAAAGCGCTTCTCGACCGGCGCGATGTCATACGGATCTATTTCCAAGGAAGCCCACGAAACCTTAGCGATAGCCATGAACCAACTTGGCGCTAAGTCGAACACAGGTGAGGGCGGCGAAGACGTCGAGCGTTTGTTAGACCCAACTCGTCGAAGTGCTATCAAGCAAGTCGCATCTGGCCGATTTGGTGTCACCAGCATGTACCTGACTCATGCGGATGATATCCAAATCAAGATGGCTCAGGGTGCCAAACCAGGGGAGGGCGGTCAGTTACCTCCCGGCAAGGTTTATCCGTGGATTGCGAGAACCCGTCATGCAACGCCCGGTGTTGGTCTAATCTCGCCACCACCGCATCACGACATATATTCAATTGAAGACTTGAAGCAATTGATTTTTGATCTAAAGCGGGCAAACCGCGACGCTCGAGTTCACGTGAAGCTGGTGTCACAGGTTGGAATTGGAACGGTTGCAGCTGGCGTAGCAAAAGCTAAGGCTGACGTAATTTTGGTTTCTGGCCACGATGGTGGAACCGGAGCATCACCGCTCAATTCGCTTAAGCACGCTGGAACACCTTGGGAGCTTGGCCTCGCTGAGGCACAGCAGACGTTACTCATAAATAACCTTCGCGATCGAGTATCTGTTCAGGTTGATGGACAGATGAAGACAGGTCGTGACGTAATCATTGCTGCCCTACTTGGAGCCGAGGAGTTTGGTTTCGCAACTGCACCACTCGTAGTTGAAGGCTGCATCATGATGCGTGTTTGTCATCTCGATACATGTCCGGTTGGTGTGGCGACTCAGAATCCGGTGCTGCGCTCCCGCTTCAGCGGTAAGCCAGAATTCGTGGTCAACTTCTTTGAATTCCTGGCTCAGGAAGTGCGTGAATACCTAGCGTCTCTCGGCTTCAGAACCATGGATGAAGCTATCGGTCACATTGAACTAATTGACGTAAATCGTGCCATCAGTCACTGGAAGGCCGATGGACTCGATCTTTCGCCAATTTTGGCTCAAGCCCCGGTAGCTCGCGAGGCATCCAAGAGGCGCATCACAGTTCAAGATCACGAACTGGAAAATCACTTTGATCACAAGCTAATCTCGGCGGCAAGCGCATCTTTGAATGACGCAACTCCGTCAGTAATTAATCAGCAAATCACTAACGTAGATCAGGCAGTTGGAACAATGCTTGGCAATGAGCTCACCAAACGTTACGGTGCCGAAGGATTGCCGGATGGAACGATTGACATTCGCTTATCTGGATCTGCCGGTCAATCATTCGGGGCTTTCGTGCCGCGCGGAATCAAATTGACTCTCCAAGGTGACAGCAATGACTACGTGGGCAAAGGTTTATCCGGTGGAACAATCGTGATTAGGCCTGACTCGAGAAGCATTTTTGCGGCGGAGGAAAACATCATTGCCGGAAACGTAATTGGTTACGGTGCCACCAGCGGAACAATGTTGCTACGTGGAATTGTTGGCGAGCGATTCTTGGTCCGAAACTCCGGTGTTACTGCTGTTGTCGAAGGTGTTGGCGACCACGCGCTCGAATACATGACCGGAGGCTGTGCGGTAATCCTCGGACAAGTAGGTCGAAATCTTGGAGCTGGAATGTCAGGTGGTGTGGCCTATGTATACAAGTTACGTGCCGACCACATAAACGCTGAAGCCCTGAAGAATCGCGAGTTACATATTGGCGATTTGGAATCGGTTGATTTGGCCAGGTTGAAACAACTGCTAGAGCAGCACTTTGCGGAGACGGGTTCAGCAGTCGCGGAGCGCATTCTGCAGAATTTCGAAGCAGAGGCGAAGAACTTTGTTCGAGTTTTGCCAAGTGACTATGCTGCTGTGCTTGACATCCGCGATCGCGCTCAGAAACAAGGTATAGACCCAGACCACGAAAGCGTTTGGCAGGAAATCTTGGAGGTTACCAATGGCTGATCCGAGGGGTTTTCTTAAAGTCACAGAGCGAGAAACTGTTGCTCGACGCCCGGTCTCCATCCGAATTCGTGACTGGAATGAAGTTTATGAAAAACGCGATCCAGCAGTACTTCGGCAGCAAGCAAGCCGTTGCATGGATTGCGGAATTCCTTTCTGTCATCAGGGTTGTCCGTTAGGAAACCTGATCCCGGAATGGAACGACCTAACTTGGCGAGACCAAGGGGAACAGGCCATAGAGCGCCTTCACGCGACAAATAACTTCCCTGAATTTACCGGACGTCTTTGCCCTGCGCCATGCGAGTCATCCTGCGTCTTAGGTATTAATCAACCGGCTGTCACAATCAAAGAAATTGAAGTTTCAATAATTGATAAAGCTTTCGACAACAACTGGGTTAAACCACACGCGCCTGAACGACTTACCGGAAAGACCGTAGCCGTTGTCGGGTCCGGCCCAGCTGGATTAGCCGCTGCTCAGCAATTGACAAGGGCAGGCCACACGGTTGCGGTGTATGAGCGCGACGACAAAATCGGCGGCCTCTTGAGGTACGGTATCCCAGACTTCAAGATGGAAAAACATCACATCGATAGACGTATTGCACAAATGGAAGCTGAGGGCACACGCTTCAGACCTGGAGTTACTATCGGTGTCGACATCACCTGGGATGATCTCCGTTCAAGATACGATGCGGTCATAGTTGCGACCGGCGCAACCAAACCACGTGACATTAAGATTCCAGGTCGCGAACTCGCTGGTGTTCACTTTGCCATGGATTATTTAGTTCAGGCCAACCGAGTTGTCGCCGGTGAACTCGTGGCAGAACAAATCAGTGCAGATGGTAAACACGTGGTGATTCTTGGTGGTGGAGACACGGGCGCTGACTGCCTTGGAACTGCTACTCGCCAAGGTGCGCTTTCAGTAACCACTCTGGCAATCGGTAAACAGCCGCCAGGCGAACGCACACCAAATCAGCCGTGGCCAACCATGCCTAACCTTTTCGAGGTGTCTAGCGCACACGAAGAATTTGGAGAACGCCAATATTTAGCCTCTACAGTCGAATTCGTTGGTGAGAATGGCACTCTTACCGGTATCAAAGTCGCTGAGACAGAATTTGTTGACGGAAAACGACTTCCAAAACCTGGCACCGAGAGAATAATTACTGCAGATCTGGTTTTTCTAGCTCTCGGGTTTACCGGAGCAGAAGAAGAGACCCTGACCAGCCAGACTCAAACAAGCTTTGATGAGCGCGGCAATGTGAGCCGAGATGACAACTGGGCTAGCAATCAAGATGGTTTCTTTGTTGCCGGCGACGCTGGTCGCGGCCAGAGTTTGATTGTTTGGGCAATTGCTGAGGGGCGAGCCGCCGCGGCCGCAGTGGATAGCTACCTTGAAGGAGTTACAGAGCTTCCGGCACCGGTAAAACCAACAGACAAAGCAATTTCCCTCTAAGCATCAACCGAGAAATTCCAACAGAAAAAGGAACAAATGAGACGCGCAAAGATTGTTGCCACACTAGGCCCGGCAACTTCGAGCTATGAACAGATTCGTGCAATCATCGAGGCTGGTGTGGATGTTGCCCGCATGAACCTTAGTCACGGAAGTTACGAAGTACACGAGGAAATTTACCGTACCGTGCGCAAGGCGGCTGCTGACGTGGGCAAGGCCGTTGGCATTTTTGTGGACCTCCAGGGCCCAAAAATTAGGCTGGGTCGATTCGCCGATGGGCCGGTGATTCTTGAAAAAGGCGCAACTTTCAAGATCACTATCGACGAGATTCTCGGCGATGTAAACATCTGTGGCACCACATTCAAGGGGCTTCCTGGCGATGTCAAGCCTGGCGACTTACTTTTGATTGATGATGGGAAAGTTACACTTCGAGCAACTGAGGTGACTGACACGACTGTGACCACAATTGTCGAGGTACCCGGTCCTGTATCAAATAACAAGGGAATCAATCTCCCAGGTGTGGCCGTGAATGTGCCGGCACTTTCTGAGAAAGACGAGGACGACCTACGTTGGGGCATCCGACTTGGTGTGGACATGATTGCACTTTCATTTGTGCGAAATGCCTCAGACATTGTGCGCGTTCACGAGATTATGAACGAAGAAGGCAAGTTCCTTCCGGTTATTGCCAAAATTGAGAAACCACAGGCCGTTGCTGCATTGGAGGAAATTATCGATGCTTTCGACGGCATTATGGTTGCGCGTGGTGATCTCGGTGTTGAGCTGCCACTAGAAGAAGTTCCTCTAGTACAGAAGCGTGCAGTTGAACTTTCACGTCGTTGGGCAAAACCTGTTATTGTCGCAACCCAGATGCTTGAGACCATGATTGACAATTCTCGCCCCACCCGTGCTGAGGCCTCAGACGTTGCTAACGCGATTCTGGACGGAGCCGATGCAGTAATGCTTTCGGGTGAAACTTCGGTTGGTAAGTGGCCGGTCGAAACCGTTCAGGTTATGGCTCGAATCATCGAGTCCACCGAAGACAACGGCCTAGACCGCATTCCAGCACTCGGAACACGTCCGCACACACATGCGGGTGCCGTTTCTCTAGCAGCGGTTGAAATTGCCGAGTTGCTTGGTTCAAAGTACGTATGCGTATTTACTGAATCCGGAGACTCGCTTCGCCGAGTAGCGCGTTTGCGTTCAAGTGTGCCAACACTTTCGTTTACTCCAAGCGAAGAGATACGTAACCGACTCTCGATGGTCTGGGGTGCAAAGAGTTTCCTTGTTTCACCGGTTACCCACACGGACGAGATGATGCACCAGGTAGATGAAATTGTTTTGGCCGAGGGACTGGCGAAGGTTGGAGATGAAGTTGTTGTGGTTGCAGGAACACCTCCGGGGATTCCTGGATCAACCAACAGCCTTCGGGTGCATAAAGTTGGCGATGCTGTAAATCAGGCCGTACCTGGCTATGCCCGCAGGTAGGTCTTAATTGAAAAAACCCCGAGCAATCGGGGTTTTTCTTTTGTGCCGAAGGCGGGACTTGAACCCGCACTCCTTTCGGAAAAGCATTTTGAGTGCTCCGCGTCTGCCATTTCGCCACTTCGGCGGCAACCTGATCAGTTTAGTCCATTTGAGATTAGGCTGCCGATTCCAATAGGTTAGACGAATGGAAGAGTTTGCAAAGAAGCGCTCGGTATTGGTGGCCGAAGATGAGTCACTCATTCGAATGGATATCGTCGAGACTCTTCGCGAATTCGGCTTCGACGTAGTCGGCGAAGCTAAAGACGGGGCAGAGGCCATCGAACTTGCAAAGGTTCTAAACCCGGACTTGGTGGTCATGGACATCAAGATGCCAAATATGGACGGCATCACTGCTGCAGCCGAAATGCAGAAACTCAAGATACCGGTAGTTTTGCTCACCGCTTTCAGCCAAAAAGAGCTTGTTGACCAAGCAAGCGAAGCCGGTGCCATGGCTTATGTGGTCAAGCCGTTCACCCCTAACGATTTGCTCCCCGCCATAGAAATAGCATGGGCGCGTTTCCAGCAATTTCAAACATTGGAAAACGAGATTCAAGATTTAACCGAACGCTTTGAAACTCGCAAGCTTGTCGACAGGGCTAAGGGTTTACTTAACGAAAAAATGAACCTGACCGAACCAGAAGCATTCCGTTGGATTCAAAAGGCCTCTATGGATCGTCGACTAACCATGCACGAAGTTGCCGTGACCATTATCGAACAACTCGGAGAAAAGAAAAGTTAGTTGCGATCACGCAAATAATTGGTGATACGCACAGTTGAAAGCAGTTTCTGTGCTTCGTCTCTAATTGATATTTCGTGAACAGTTAGCGTCTTACCCAAATTAATTGCTAGACATGTTGCTGTGACTATGCCAGAAGTTACCGATCGACTGTGCGAAGCGTTGACTTCGATGCCAACGGCAAATTTGTCCGGATAGGCCCAAACATTAGCAGCGAAGCTTCCAAGGCTCTCGCCAAGCACAACATGAGCTCCTCCATGCAGTACGCCTAGCGGTTGGGTATTTCCATGAACCGGCATGGTTGCCACTGCGCGCTCCGCCGACAGCTCAAGTAATTTGATTCCCATTTTTTCGGCAAGATCACCGAGGCCACGTTCCGCCAGTAGAGCGGCAGCAGCATCGCTGGTTTTGATTTCGTGGTTCATGCGTCTCTCAATGTTTGATTTCGCCTAGGCTAGCTCTATGAATGCCAAGCCTACTCTTTTGCTCATCGACGGGCATTCATTGATGTTTCGAGCCTTTTACGCCTTGAGCCCTGATAGCTTCAGGACTCCAGACGGGCAGCACACCAACGCCATCCATGGCTTCATTTCGATGTTGTTAAACATTTTGGCCTCAGAGAAACCAACTCACTTGGCTGTTGCATTCGACCTTTCTCGAGAGTCATTCAGAACAGCCGAGTATCCCGAGTACAAGGGAACAAGGGGAGAGACTCCGCCTGAGTTCATCGGACAGACCGAGTTACTGCGTGAAGCACTCGGGGCGATGAACATCAAGAACATAACGCGCGAAAATTACGAGGCAGACGACATAATCGCCAGCCTCGCCGATCAGGCAGCCGATGCTGGTTACACAGTGTCGGTGGTTTCAGGTGATCGTGACACTTTCCAACTGATCCGCGAAGACACCACAATACTTTATCCAATCAAGGGTGTTCTAAATCTGGCCAGAATGACTGACGAAGCAGTTTTCGAAAAGTACGGGGTCCACGCCAAGCAGTACCCAGACTTGGCCGCTTTAGTTGGCGAAACTTCGGATAATTTGCCAGGTATTCCGGGAGTCGGTCCGAAGACGGCCGCAAAGTGGCTACAGCAGTATGAAACGCTTGACGGAGTTCTTGCGGCCAAACAGGACATCACCGGAAAAGTTGGCGAGAGTTTGCGCGAACACGAGTCTCTTGCCATTAGAAATCGTAAATTGAATCACTTGGTTCGAGATTTGGACTTCGATTTTTCCTTTGAAGAATTGGAGATTATCGGGGTGGATGAGGCAGCAGTTAGATCAACCTTCGCCAAACTTCACTTTAAATCACTGACCGAACGTGTTTTGCGCCTCAAGGGTTCGGGTAAGGCAAAAGCATCCGATTCAAAAATCGGTGCGATTGAGATTGAAGAAACGAAAGTTTTCGACGACATTGCGATTCCAGAACTGCAAAGGCTCGACTCTAAGGAACTAGCCAAACTACTTAGCACCGAAAATCTGCTCGCCGTCAGTTTTGAGTTTCTAGCAACAGGTGTAGCCTCGGTGGGATTTGCCACTGAGACCAAGCGCTACCAGTGGATACCATCGAACGCTAAGGACATCGGTGACTCCCTGGGTGCCTGGCTCCGCAGCGACAAGGCAAAAGCGATTCACGATGCGAAAAACTCTACGAGAAAATTACTGGCACTCGGCCTAGATCTAAACGGTGTTACTTTTGACGCTTTGCTGATGACCTACTTGCTGAATCCGTTGCGCAAGGACTATGGACTAGACGACATTGCCCTGGAGTATCTTGGCATCGAAGTTAAGCGTGAAGACAGCGACGCTCTGATTCGCGAAGAATCTTATGATTCGTCTATGGATGCCTGGCTGGTGGCCAATCTAGCGCCTCGCCTCTATTCAAAGTTGAAATCGGAAAATCAACTAACCGCACTCGATGAGATCGAGCTTCCAACCAGCCATACCTTGGCTGAAATGGAATTTGTCGGAGTGCAAATCGATAAGTCTGCACTGGAAAGCATGTCTGAGAAACTTGCGGAAGAGATAAGACAAATCGAAACAGATGCCTTCAAGATAATCGGCAAAGAAATAAACCTTTCTTCACCAAAGCAATTACAAACCGTTTTGTTTGAAGACCTTGGTATGACGGGAACAAAATCAGTAAAGACTGGTTTTTCCACTAATGCTGCTGCGCTAAATGAATTGTTTGAACAAACCGAACATCCATTTCTTGCAAAGTTGTTGGAGCACCGGGAAACCACCAAGCTTAAGCAAATTGTGGAAATTATCGTTAAATCAATTGCCGACGATGGTCGAATTCACACTAACTACGTGCAGACCGGAACAACAACCGGCCGCTTATCCAGTGACTCACCAAACCTGCAGAACATTCCGATCAAGAGCGAACGTGGGCGAGATATTCGTGATGCCTTTGTAGTAGGCGATGGTTACGAAACATTGCTAACTGCCGATTACTCGCAAATTGAAATGCGCATCATGGCTCACCTCAGTGAGGATGAGGGCCTCATCGAGGCATTCAAGACAGGTGAAGATCTGCATAGATTTGTGGGAGCTCGAATATTTGGGGTTGAACCAAGCGAAGTTACGCCAGCTATGCGTTCAAAGGTTAAGGCCATGTCTTATGGACTGGTATACGGGCTGAGCGAATATGGTCTTGCCAAGCAACTTCGAATCAGTAACGCCGAAGCAAAACAGTTGATGTCAGACTATTTCGCTCGATTTGGCGGTGTTCGACGTTACCTGGCTCAGGTGGTCGACGAGGCTAAATTGAATGGCTTCACGGTCACGACTTTTGGACGTCGTCGACCCTTCGATGACCTAAAATCAAGCATTTTTCAGGTCCGAGAGGCGGCAAGGCGAGCGGCTCTAAATGCCCCGATTCAGGGAACGGCTGCCGACATCATGAAGTTGGCCATGACTCGAATTGACCGCAAAATGAAGGAATCAGGGCTCAAGAGCCGCATTTTGTTGCAGGTACACGACGAATTGGTCTTTGAAGTAGCAAACGGTGAACTCGAACAACTCAAGAACCTAGCCATCCATGAAATGGAGAATGTGGTTGAGCTTTCGGTGCCGCTTGAGGTACACGTTGGCGTTGGCAAGAGTTGGGATGCAGCCGGGCACTAGCCTGAGCCCCGCGAATCAACTAGACTTTAGGGGTGCCTTTCGGCGCGAATCCCTATCCATTGCCCGGGTCAATTACCCGAGCCCGAGTATGTCCGTTAAGAGTAAAAGTACATATGTCAAACACCCCAAGCAAGCAGATCGCAGTCAACGATATTGGATCTGCTGAGGACTTCCTAGCAGCAGTCGAGAAGACTCTAAAGTTCTTCAACGATGGCGACCTAATCGAAGGCACCGTAGTAAAAATCGACCGCGATGAAGTACTTCTAGACGTTGGCTACAAGACCGAAGGTGTAATTCCTTCTCGCGAACTTTCTATTCGCCACGACGCAGATCCTTCAGAGATCGTTACCGTTGGCGATTCAATTGAGGCACTTGTTCTTCAGAAAGAAGACAAAGAAGGCCGACTAATTCTTTCAAAGAAGCGTGCACAGTACGAGCGCGCATGGGGCGACGTTGAGAAGATCAAAGA
>JACCED011689967.1_pt1 | contig 37182 bp, 34 predicted proteins | sample 7455021 | NCBI WGS metagenome assembly JACCED01 (sample SAMN15323456, study PRJNA562643) | freshwater metagenome | isolation source: river surface water | place: USA:Blue River Watershed | collected 2017-08-19
ACCGCCCAACGTGCTAGATGATCAAGGAAGGGATAGACACCACTGATTACCACTAAGGGCGACAGCCTAGGTACAAAAACCGCGTCGCTTGAGAATCTTGCCACTCGAGTGTAGAGGTGAAGCATGCGAGAGTCAAACAAAAGTCAGTGTTTTACGCAGATAAGTCCATGATTTTGCAGTTTTCTCTAAAACAATGCGCAAAAAGCAACAAATATAGTGAATCCTAGAATTCAAGCCGATAAAAACACAATAAACCACTGACTTACTCGTTTTAAACTTTAACTTTTCACTAACTTAGCTGGAAAAAACCATGAAAGTCATCGTTTTAGGCGCCGGAGTCATCGGAACATCCACCGCTTTCTACTTGGCACGCGCGGGCGCACAGGTCACAGTTATCGACCGCCAGCCATCCGTTGCGAACGAAACAAGCTTCGCGAACGCTGGACAGGTCTCGCCCGGTTACTCCACACCATGGGCTGCGCCGGGCATCCCCCTCAAAGCATTCAAGTGGATGTTTCAGCGTCATGCGCCTCTGGCCATCCGCTTAGACGGAACTCTGTGGCAATTGAAATGGATGGCAAGCATGTTAGGACAGTGCAATGCCGAGCGCTACGCGATTAATAAAGAGCGCATGATGCGTGTCGCCGAGTACAGCCGACATTGCCTCGATGCTTTGCGTCAAGAGACAGGCATCGCGTATGAACAACGCACACGTGGCACCTTGCAACTATTTCGGACCCAGGCGCAGGTGGATGCGGTCGAACGCGACATTGAAGTACTCAAGGACCTTGGCGTTCCCTACGAACTTCTCAGCGCGAGCGAACTCAAATCAGCTGAGCCTGCCCTCGCCTACGCCGACACTCCATTAGCAGGAGGCCTGCGCTTACCAAGTGACGAAACGGGTGACTGTCATATGTTTACCACCAAGCTTTCTCAAATGGCGCAAGATCTCGGTGTAGAGTTTCTCTACAACACACCTATTGATGAAATCCAGCATGCGAACGGATCAATCCAAGGGGTACGTTGTGGCGCACAGGTGCATAAAGCGGATCGTTATGTCGTCGCACTTGGAAGCTACTCCAGAGACCTACTTTCATCGTTGGGTTTCAATATTCCGGTCTATCCAGTGAAGGGTTATTCATTGACGATCCCACTCGTCAATGAATCACGCGCACCGCAATCCACTGTTCTCGACGAAACCTACAAAGTCGCTGTCACGCGCTTTGATCAGCGTATCCGTGTCGGCGGCATGGCTGAACTCGGTGGCTTTGACTTGAAATTAAACCCACGCCGCAGAGAAACATTGGAAAAAGTCGTGACAGACCTCTTCCCGGGCGGAGACCTCAAACGCGCCAGCTTCTGGACGGGTCTTCGTCCGATGACACCGGACAGCACACCAATCATTGGGCCGACATCCGTCAACAACCTGTTCCTCAATACCGGGCATGGGACGCTCGGTTGGACGATGGCCTGTGGTTCTGGCAAGCTCGTTGCAGACCAAGTCATGGGGAAGCAGCCTGAAATAAGCACCGAGGGACTCGCTATTAGCCGGTACATACGTAGCGTTGACGGCAAATCAATCAAGGCGACTTGCGTGCCAGCATAACCGGTTAGCCTGATATCATTTGGGCGTCACTTTTTGCCTAAACCCATAGCATGACTCGCCCTTCCAAAGCAATAATAGACTTGGCCGCCCTCAGAGCAAACTACCTCTGGGGTCGTTCACAACAGCAAGGCAAAGCCTTTGCCGTCGTGAAAGCGAATGCATATGGGCATGGCGCTGTCATTTGCGCACAATCGCTCGCGGACGTTGCTGACGGCTTTGCGGTAGCATTTTGCGCCGAAGCGGTTGAGCTGCGCGCAGCCGGGATCACGAATCCCATTCTGGTTCTTGAAGGTTGTTTCGACATCGATGAGCTTCACCTCGCCCAGAAACTATCGCTATGGGTAGCCATTCATCAAGAGAGCCAGATTCGAGACCTAGAGCACGCGAATCTTGATGACGATAGTTTGCACGTCTGGCTCAAGGTCGACAGTGGTATGCATCGCGCCGGATTTGCACTAGGACATGTCAAACTCGCACACGAGCGACTTGCAAAATGCCCAGCCGTTGCATCTATAACACTTATGTCGCACTTCTCATGCTCGGACGAACCAGAAAAATCCACAACATTGGATCAAATCAAAGCTTTTGAACAAGCAACGCGGGATTTGCCTGGTGCACGAAGTCTTAGTAACTCTGGCGCGGTATTGGCTTGGCCTCAGGCAGCACGTGACTGGGCTCGACTCGGTATTCTTTTATACGGCGCAGATCCTCTGCCACAACCCGTGGAGAAACTCATCCCAGTCATGACGCTCCAAAGTACGGTCTTTGCTGAGCGTTGGCTTGAGCCGGGCGAGCCTATCGGTTATGGTGCACGGTTTGTTACAAACGCAAAAACACGGGTTGGTTTAGTGGCCTTGGGATACGCGGATGGTTACCCAAGACAGGTACCGAGTGGTACGCCTGTTGCCGTCGATGGCGCTTTAACAACGATCATCGGACGCGTATCCATGGACATGATCACAATTGATTTGACCCCCCTACCGCAAGCGGGAATCGGAAGCAACGTAGAATTCTGGGGCAAACAGATTGACGTGAATGTCATCGCGCAAGCGGCGGGAACGATTTCCTACGAGCTACTTTGCAATGTCAAACGAGTACCAAAAGAATACTAAAGGTGACGCACAATGCAACTTGCCACATGGAACGTTAACTCGCTCAAAGTGAGACTCCCCCAGGTACTCGACTGGCTTGATGCGAATCCCGTTGATGCGCTGTGCTTACAAGAACTCAAACTCGATCACGACAAGTTCCCGTTACAAGCTTTCAAGGAAATTGGCTATCACGCCTCTTGGACTGGCCAGAAAACCTATAACGGTGTCGCCGTCATTTCTCGCGAACCCGGTACCAATGAAATCAGAAACATCCCAGGCTACGAAGACCCGCAACAGCGCGTCATCGCAACCACCCTTCCCTTTGGCGACGAAACAATTCGCGTTGTGAGTGCCTATTGTCCGAACGGACAAGCACTCGACAGCGACAAATATATTTATAAGCTTGAGTGGTTCAGAGCATTTGCAGCGTGGCTAAAGCAAGAGAAAGATTCACACAAAAATATTGCAGTTTTAGGCGACTACAACGTCGCACCGAAGGATGAGGACGTGCACAATCCAGAGAAATGGGTTGGGCAGGTACTCGTTTCCGAGCCTGAGCGAGCAGCCTTAACGGCCTTAGTGGACTTGGGCTTTACCGATGCGTTTAGGCTATTCGAGCAACCCGCAAAGTCGTTTAGTTGGTGGGATTACCGAATGAACAGCTTTAAGCGAAATGCCGGCGTGCGTATCGACCACGTATTACTCTCTGAATCCTTAGTACCGCGCTGTAAATCCTGTGTCATTGACAAGGGCCCACGCGGCAACGAACAACCATCCGACCACACACCAGTCGTGGCGACTCTCTCGCTCTAACCGATAGAAATGTCTCAGGTACAGCCCCTAGAACTCGACCATCTGGCAATCAATGTCCATTTCGACATGGATCGTGCGCAACGCACCTTTGATCTACTAGGCTTTAACCTCACCCCTCGAGGAGTCCACAGCCTAGGCTCGATCAATCATCTTTTGACGTTCGACCATGACTATCTTGAGCTCGTTGGCTTACCAACGCATACGCAAAACGTTCGACGCGAAATTTTGCAAAGCCCACAAGGTATTGATGGACTTGTGTTCAAAACGGCAGATGCGACTAAGACCTACAAGAATCTAAAAAAGAATGGCCTTGATGTATCGGACGTGCAAAGCTTTGGGCGCCCAGTCGAGCTCGCAGGCAAAAATTATGAAGCACGATTTAAAACCACGCGACTGCAAGCTGGACAATTTGAAGCTGGTAGGATTTATTACTGCCAGCATCTGACACCGGACCTTGTCTGGCGCAAGGAATGGCAGTCACATCCAAACACTGCACATGCAATTGCAGCAATGTGTGTGATCTGTCCGACCCCCAACGCGCAAGCCAAGAAATATGCAACGCTCGCGAATGCCGTCACACGCAAGGGACGGCATAATGAAAGTCGCGTGCAGTGCAAAAACTTTGAACTGGTCTTTCTCACCGAAGAAATGTACCTCGACGTCTTTGGATCGCACGCGCAATCCAGCAAAGGTCGCAAAAGTTTCTTCGGTGCACTCGCATTGTTTGCGAATGACTTATGTCAGGTTCGCCGGTATGCAATCGATGCCTCCAGCAAAATTTCTGGACTCAAATGGAGCGATCAAGGCGACCGCATCACCCTATCTATCGCACAATACGGAGTCCTCATCGACTTCATTCAGTCAGACTAATCACAAAAACCAATACATGACGGAGAAAAAATCTATGCTTACCATTTGGGGACGCATCACATCAATCAATGTACGCAAAGCTGTTTGGGTTGCAGAAGAGCTCCAAATCCCATATCAGCGTATTGATGCCGGCGGTGCCTTTGGACTGACGAAGACGCCCGAGTACCTCTCGATGAACCCAAATTCTGTTGTCCCCACACTCGTGGATGGGGACTTCACTCTCTGGGAATCAAACGTAGTGGTTCGATACCTTTGCGCAAAACATTCTTTGGGCAACCTATATCCAGAGAACCTTCAAGAGCGTTTTAACGCTGAGCGCTGGATGGATTGGCAACAAACGACTTTCAGCCCCTCCGGCCGCGACGCCTTCTGGCAACTCATCCGAATTCCTGGGCCAGAGCAAGATACAAAAAAAATCGAGGCATCGATTACTTCTACAAATATTTTGCTAGATCGCTTTGAAGACCACCTGAGCAAGCAAGCGTTCGTTGCCGGATCAAAGCTCACGATGGCTGATATTCCAATGGCCTGTGAGATTCATCGCTGGTATGGCCTACCGATCGAGAGAAAGCCACGCAAGCACATCGAAGCTTGGTACGAACAAATAAACGCCCGACCTGCCTCGAAGAAAGTTCTTACCTACCCGCTCTCTTAAACGCTCACCCTGAGCGCTGTTAACACGGTCGACAATTTTTGTTGCGGCAAGCTAAAGCACGCTTGGGCAAGTTTCGCTGCGTCTACGGATGGTCGACCGTAGGCGCAACAGTCTGCACCTTTTGACACGAGCTCGGTATCCGTGAGGGGTAGCTCTTTGCTGCCGCGAAGCTGATCAATACGTTTGGTCAAGACCTGACCGTTACACAACATAATACGCAGCGACGCCCAGCGCGGGAACATCGGAGGAGCGCCTTCACGTACCGTTACGCGTGGCAGAAAGGCCTGTACCTCAGGCCGTTGAACGGCTGAGTCTTCAAAACTGGTCAAACTAACTTTTCGGTCTAACAAGGCGGCCACGACGGCGTACTGCATACTGAACTTACCTTCAAGTCCTGTTTGTGGAGACGCGTAGATCAACGGCACTGTCGCACGATAATTTGTGGTGACCTCAACAGAATCGATGTCTGAGAGGCCCAGGGCTGGAAACTCGCCGATCAAATCCATCAAGCCATCCAACGCTCGGTGTGTGGCATAACATAGCGGATATTTTTTTACCTCTATACCGCTCGTTTCGAGTTCGAGCGGCGAAGTCCCAAGCTGGTCAAGCTGCCCAGACAGATCCGCACCATCAGCGTAGAGCGCGCTATAGCCCTGAGCGCCGTCAAGCGCTTCAGCCGATGCATCGAAACCCAACCGCGCTAACCCAATCGCACGCAACGCAAGTGCATTTGCCTGTCCAGCCTGAAAGGGCTTTGCCATCGTACCGAAATTTTGTCTCGAACCTGCGATCTGAGCAACTGCGATACCCAACGCATTGACGCATTGCTGTCGGGTCAGTGTGAGTAACCGTGCGCACGCAGCCACGGCACCCAAACTTCCAATGGATGAGGTCGAGTGCCAGCCCTTCGCGTAATGATCGTCCACCATGGCACGGGCCATACGCAAACAAACCTCAAACCCGACCGCATATGCATCAACAATATCTTGCCCAGAGGCATCAATCGACTCACCGAGGGCTAGCAAGGCAGGAAATATCGCAACGCTTGGATGACCCCGAAGCGGAGATGAGACATCGTCATAGTCCAGCGCATGGCCCATCGTCCCATTGACCAACGCAGCAAATTCGATAGGAAGGGTCTCGCCAGTCGCCCAAACAGTTCCGCTAGCCAAAGCACTCTGACCGCTGGCGTACTGCAATGCAATAGTCGAAGCGGGTTCCCTTGCCCCCGCCAATGCACACACCAAAGTATCAAACAAGGCCCGCGTAACAAGATGCGCTTGACTCGAGGACAACGCCGAGCGCGGAAACGAAGTAACAAAAGACGCAATTTTGCCGCTGGCAGTGTTCATCACTCGAGACGTTCCTGTGTATTTACAGTCGGTTTGTTTTGGATAGTAACCACATACGCGAAGCTGGCAAGAGCGGCTTTTCTTAGGCATACTAGAGCCACATAACTAAAAAGCATCGCACCGCACCGGGATGTCGTGCCAAATCAGTGACGCGGTGCATCATGATCAGACGGAGCAGACAGATGAAACTCAACGCCTTTATTCTTCGCGCGGCCCTCGCAGGCGCAGCGCTGTTTACCGCTACACACGGACTGGCGCAAGACTATCCGTCGCGCGACATTACCTTTATTGTTCCATATGCCCCAGGTGGCTCAACGGACCCCATTTCACGCCAAATTGCGAGTCAACTAGAGAAAGAACTTAAGGGCTCAGTGAACGTTGAAAATAAACCAGGTGGCTCCGCCACTATTGGTGTCGGACAGGTCATCCGCTCGAAACCAGATGGCTACACGATTGGTCTATCGTCAAACAGCGCACTCGCCTACCAGCCCTTGGTCAACAAGGCCCTTACATGGAAGTCGCCTGCTGACTATCAGTCGATTGTGACACTTGTGAAATTGCCCGCAATCATCACCGTTAAGGCAGACTCGCCTTACAAGACGTTCGAAGATTTTGTTGAAGCGGCCCGCAAGAATCCCGGCAAAATTCGAGTAGCGGTCTCCGGCTATCGCACGGCCCCAGACCTGGTCGTCCAAGAACTAAACAAAGTCGCAAACATTCGCTTGGCGACTGTCCCCTTCACTGGCGGTGGCGGCGAAGCCCTCATTGCACTACTTGGTGGACGTGTGGAGGCAACGAGTGGCTATGCACCCACCGTCAAGGCGCATGTACAAGCAGGAACTGTTCGTGTCTTGGCTGCCTTTTCCAAGGAAAAGTACTTTATGTTTCCTGAGGCGCAATCAGTAGTGCAGGCTGGCTACAACGTCACCTTACCTGCAGACTACGGCATCGTTGCACCCAAAGGCTTGCCTAATGATGTACTCGATAAGTTAGTAAACGCCGCTCTTAAGGTTGCCAAGAGCGAAGAGTTTGCCAAGTTCGCGGCATCACATGGTCTCGTTCTAGATGTCGGTGGCCCAAAAGAGATGGACGCTGAGATGACTGCGTACGGTAAAACGTTTGCCGATCTCATTGCCTTCATGAGTAAAAAGACGCAACAGTAAGATTTACTTAATTTCGTATTTTGGTAAAGTTGGACCCTGAACCAATTGTTAGTTAATTTCGTAAACCATCCAGGAGTCCTATCTTGAGCACAACGCAAACCGCACGCCCCGTCGCTGTCGTAACTGGAGGGGCCCGCGGGATTGGCTTGGCAATTGCTAAATGGTTTTTAGAACATGACTATCGTGTTGCTTTGTTCGATATTGAGGCGGCAACACTCAGCAAGACAGCTGCTGACCTGAACAATCCTGACAGCGTACTTCCACTCGTGTGCGACGTATCCAAACCGGAGCAGGTGCAAGCGAACGTCGACGCCGTTGCGAAAAAGTTTGGTCGAATCGACGCGCTTGTCAATAACGCTGGTGTCGCTGTATTCAAGCCGATCGGTGAAACCACCTTTGAAGAGTTTCGACATGTGCTCGGCACAAACCTGGATGGCGCTTTCCTGTGCTCCCAGGCGTGTGTGCCTTACATGAAAAAGTCCGGCGGTGGTGCGATCGTAAACATCGCCTCAATATCTGGTTTACGCGCCAGCACACTGCGCGTTGCCTACGGCACGAGCAAGGCCGCCCTATTACATCTGACCAAGCAACAGGCTGTAGAGCTTGGCACGGTTGGAATTCGGTCGAATGCCGTAGCGCCTGGTCCGGTTGACACAGAGATGGCCAAGCTGGTACACAGCGTCGCGATCCGCTCTGATTACTATGACACCATCCCTATGAACCGCTACGGCACGCCTGAAGAGATCGCGAATGCTGTGGGCTTTCTGTGCAGTCCGGCTGCTGCATTCATCAACGGCCAATATCTAGCGGTAGATGGCGGCTTCGATGCGTCGGGCGTTGGCATTCCTACTTTACGTAAAGCACAGGCCGATTCAATCTAATCGATACGCAGTCTCATCCATATCGCAGCAGTCGCCTTCACTCATTATTTGGAGCACATCTTGAAACAACAATATATCGTGGGCTGGGGTCATACACCGTTCGGCAAGCTAGACAATATGGATTTTGATCAGTTGATTCGCGATGCCGCTTTGCCAGCGATCGAAAGCGCTGGGCTGACGCCTACTGACATTGATGCAATTTTTGTCGGTCACTTCAACGCCGGCTTTGTCCAGCAAGACTTTAGCGGCGCGCTCATGGGCGTCGCGATCCCCGAGTTTCGCCATACCCCAGCCGTACGCATGGAGAATGCCTGTGCAACAGGTTCGGCAGCGATCTGGTCCGCTTTGGATGCACTTGCAAGCGGACGTATTCAGCGTGCACTCGTCGTCGGCATGGAGAAAATGAATACGCTTCCCAACAAGGAAATTGGCGAGATTTTGCTTAAAGCGTCATACGTCAAAGAGGAAGGCCATACGGAAGGCGGCTTCGCAGGAGTCTTTGGACAAATCGCCGGAGAATATTTCAAGCGTTACGGCGATCAGTCGGATGCGCTTGCCGCAATTTCTGCTAAGAACCACGCCAATGGTGTCCATAATCCTTACGCACATATGCGTCGCGACCTAGGTTTCGATTTTTGTCGTAACCCGTCCGAAAAAAATCCTTTTGTCGCTGGGCCTCTCAAGCGGTCAGACTGCTCATTAGTATCCGATGGCGCCGCCGCACTTGTCCTTTCTAACGAGCCACTTCCTGGTGCGATAGTGCCTCCTGTCCGCTGGCGTTCACGCACACACGTCAACGAGTATTTACCGTTATCGCGTCGCGATCCAACGCGTTTCGAAGGTGCAGCGCTGGCATGGAAGAAAGGACTCAACGATGCCGCAATGACATTAAATGATCTTCATTTTGTCGAAACACACGATTGCTTCACGATTGCAGAAATGCTGGAATATGAAGCCATGGGGTTAGCACCACAGGGACAAGGCGCACGCGTCATTCTTGATGGCGTGACGACAAAGAGCGGGAAGCTTCCCGTCAATCCTTCCGGCGGTTTGAAATCGCGTGGGCACCCCATTGGAGCGACTGGCGTCTCACAGCATGTCATGGCGGCGATGCAACTGTCCGGTCTCGCCGGCGATATGCAAATCAAAAATGCCAATGCAGGCGCCGTATTCAATATGGGTGGGGCGTCCGTCGCTAACTATTTGAGCGTCCTGGAGTCCGTGTGAACGCTGCGCAGTCGATGAATCTGGGCCGTTTGCTTACCCATACGGCTCAACTCTATCCAAGCCACCGCGCACTCATTCAGGGCAACACAACATGGACCTGGGCGCAGCTGAACCAGCGCGTCAATTCCATGGTTGCAGCACTGCGTAGTTTAGGGATAAAGAAAGGCGACCGTATTCTTTTGCAGTCGCGTAACAATCTTCAAACATTTGAAAACTGCTGGACCGCTTTCAAACTCGGATGCGTCTGGGTTCCAACCAATTTCCGACTCACCCCGCCCGAGGTTGCCTACCTCGGTGCTTCGAGCGGTGCAGTCGTGATGATCGTCGAGGACATATTTAACGCGCATACCGATGCTGTGCGTGCTGCCTCGAAAACGTTGCAGCATGTCATTGTGATCGGAACTCCTCGTGACGGCGAGCTATCTTATGAAGCGCTTATTGCGCAACAACTCGCGGCGCCTGAATGGACTGAGACTGTCGCCTACGACGATCCGCTCTGGTTTTTTTATACGTCCGGCACGACCGGGAAACCCAAAGCTGGTATTTTGACGCACGGCCAAATGGCCTTTGTCGTGAATAATCATCTAGCGGATCTCATCCCTGGAACCAATGAAAACGACTGCTCGATCGCTGTCGCACCACTCTCACATGGTGCAGGCATCCATGCATTACTCAACGTTGCGCGCGGTGCTGCAACCATACTCATGCCGAGTGAGAAATTTGATCCAGCAATGTTTTGGGAGTGTGTCGAGCGATACAAAGTCACCAATCTGTTTACCGTTCCAACCATCATCAAAATGTTGGTCGAACACCCTGCCGTCGATCAGTACGATCATAGCTCACTACGCTATGTCATCTACGCTGGCGCACCGATGTATCGGGCCGATCAAAAACGCGCATTGGAAAAACTTGGCAAAGTGCTAGTGCAGTATTTTGGACTTGGCGAGGTCACAGGAAATATAACGGTCTTACCACCGAACATGCATAGCGCCGACGATGCGGATCCCAACGCAAACATTGGATCATGCGGGCGCCCGCGCATTGGTATGGAAGTTGCCATTCTGAATGACAAAATGCAAGAGCTTCCCCGCGGCGAGGTTGGTGAGATCTGTGTACGAGGACCGGCTGTTTTTGCTGGTTACTTCGGCAATGATGAAGCGACACAAAAGGCCTTGCGCGGAGGTTGGTTCCATACGGGTGATCTCGGAAAAATGGATGATCGAGGCCTGCTATACATAACGGGTCGCGAATCGGATATGTATATTTCTGGTGGCTCGAATGTCTATCCCAAGGAAGTAGAGGAAGTCCTGCTGACACATCCCGGAGTCGCCGAGGTTGCAATCGTTGGCATGCCTGATCCAAAATGGGGTGAAATCGGCGTGGCAGTCATCGTGCGTCGCGCTGACACTGCTACCGTAAGTGAAGCAGAACTACTTGGACATCTTGAGGGTCGTTGCGCGAAATATCGATGGCCACGCCAACTCTTTTTCTGGGATGTCATGCCGAAATCGGGCTACGGAAAGATTGTCAAGAAGGACATTAAGAGCTTGCTTGTAGAGCGCGGTGAATTCACATTGCCTGAGCAAGCATCATCGACTCAGTAAAGATTTCGCTTATGCCGCAACACATCGCCTTTATAACGCCCATGGCAGAGCCCACGCGCGACGTTGTACGCGCGTTGCTACCCGATGGTTTCACGATAGCCTTTGCACAGACAAACGACGAGTCTGAACATCGCAACTTGGTTCCTGACGCTTCCGTCATTATGGCTGTTGGCACCTACGTGACCGCCGAGCTCATTGCGCTCGCCCCAAACCTCAAGCTCATTCAAAAATGGGGAATTGGAGTCGATAAGATTGATCTTGCTGCGGCCCGTCGTGCTGGAGTGACTGTTGCCATCACCGCGGGGGCCACATCCATTCCCGTTTCCGAGCACGCACTCATGCTGATGCTCGCGACCTCAAGACGTCTACCCCTTGCGCATCGCAGTCTACAAGAAGGAAAGTGGATTGCTACTGAACTGCGTACAGTCTGTTCAATGCTAGATGGCAAGACAGTTGGGCTTTTTGGATTTGGCAATATCGCTCGTTTTGTTGCCAAACGCCTGAAGGGCTTTGATGTCAAGATTATCTATCACAGCCGTCATCGTGTTGATCCCGCGATCGAGGCGCAGTTCGAGGCACAGTACGCTGACTTTGACACACTCCTTGCACAAAGCGACCTACTCAGCGTACATGCCCCCCTCACAAACGAGACTCGGCAACTCTTCAATCGTGACACGTTCAGAAAAATGAAACGTGGCGCCATCCTCATCAACACCGCGCGTGGTGAACTGATTAACGAAAAAGACCTTGTCCAGGCACTGAGCACTGGGCAGTTATCGGGTGCCGGACTTGATACATTCTGTGGTGAGCCGCCTAGCGCAGACAACCCTTTATTTCATATGGATCAGGTCGTCGCAACGCCCCACTCTGCTGGAGGTGTCTATGACAACGTTCCTCACATTGTCGGCCACATGTTCCGCAACATTAAGAAATTTCACCAGTCCCAACCTCTTGACGCGGCTGACATTGTTGTTGCGCCACCCGCTTAAAAAATGTCGTACGCAACAACTAGTGCACCGTCAGCCAAAGGTTTACTATTGGCCAAAATATCTATCTGGAGATAAGCATGGCCGGTAAGTTTTCCACGCAGTTCGAACCCCTAAAGGGTAAGGTGAGCCCCGAGGAGTGGGAGGCACGCGTTTCTCTTGCAGCCTGTTATCGGCTCATGGACAAGTACGGCATGACCGATATGATTTACAACCACATCACGGCGCGAATTCCCGGCACCGAAGATTTACTCATTAACCTATACGGCTTGCTTTATAAAGAGATCACAGCTTCGAGCCTAGTACGCATCACGGTTGAAGGTGAAATCGTGCGCAAGCCAGACACCGACTACGGCATCAACAAATCTGGTTATGTGATTCATGGCTGCATTCACACGGCCCGCCCTGACGTGCAATGCGTGATCCATACCCATACGCGCGCGGGGATGGCGGTCTCTTCCATGTCTTGCGGTCTCTTACCCATGACGCAAACTGCTAGTCGCTTCAATAATCACATTGGGTATCACGACTTTGAGGGTCCTGCCGTAGACCTGGCGGAAAGAGAAGCCTTAGTGCGAGATCTAGGACAACACAACGCAATGATTTTGCGTAACCACGGCCTGTTAACCAGTGGCGCATCCGTTCCGCAGGCGTTCAACCTGATGTATCAACTTGAAATGTCATGCCGCGCCCAGGTAGACGCTATGGCCGCGGGCACCCAGCTCAGCATTCCATCCAAAGAGATTTTGGAAAAATCGGCGCACTTATATCAACCGAACGTACGTCGACCTTATGGCGAACTCGAATGGCACGCGATGTTGCGTTTATTAGACGCCGAGCCTGGCGGCTACCCTCACTACGCATCATAAGGAAGACGCGATGACAGCTGCAACGACCACGGATGCAACTTCCATTCCTGCCTTTGGACTAGCGGGCATCTGCGATTGTCATACGCATGTATTTCCGCCAGCCTCGCAATTTCCATTTGCTGCGAACCGCCACTACACACCAGATACAGCGTCAGTTGAAAGCCTGTTGTCCATGCATCGCACGATTGGTGTCGATCGTGTGGTGATTGTGCACCCGAGTCCGTACGGTGATGACAACTCTTCATTGCTGTGGGCGATGCGAACGATCGGCCCCAACGCCCGTGGCGTTGCAGTCATCAGTGACACCACAAGCCGTGAAATGCTCACCACCCTGCATCAAGGCGGTGTTCGAGGGACACGACTCAACCTAGAGACGGTCGGTCAAAACGACCCGAGTATTGCCCAGCAGCAACTTTTGCGTACAGCGAAGCAAGTTGCCCCGCTTGGTTGGCATATCCAGATGTATACCAACCTCGGTGTCATCGCTGGCCTATACGACACGATTATGCAATCGGCAGCGACCGTTGTGATTGATCACTTTGGACGTCTAAACGCTGCAGCGGGACTCAATCAACCGGGTTTCGATGCACTCCTTTCGCTTGTGCGCTCCGGCAAAGTTTACGTCAAACTCTCAGCGGGGTATCGTGTTTCCGAGGTCGCTGACTACTCAGACCTCGATCCTTTTGCCGAAGCACTTATCGCTGCTAACCCAGATCGCATGCTCTGGGGAACAGATTGGCCCCACCCGTTTCCCCCAAAAGGGACAGTGCGCGACCCGAATATTATTGAGAAGTCGCATCCTGAAGACAACATGGCCGCTATTCGACGCGTGGCACGCTGGGCGCGTACGCACCACATCGCTAAAAAAATCCTGGTTGATAACCCTGCTCGTTTATACGACTTCTGATTTCTACTGAGAGAATATTTATGAAACGACTCCTGCTTGGGCTCTCGCTGTGTTTAGCATTTATCTGCAGTCACGCGCAGGATGCGGCGAACTATCCGAACCGACCTATCCGCCTCATTGTCCCCGTAGCTGCGGGCGGCAACGTGGACATCGTTGCCAGAAGTATCGCCGAACCATTGTCTAAAGCCTTGGGACAGCAGGTGATTGTCGAGAACCGTCCTGGAGCAAGCAGTTTGCTCGGCACCAATCTCGTTGCCAAATCGCCCGCAGATGGCTACACCTTGCTTGCGCACTCAACGACTTTTGTGACGGCCTCCATCCTCGTGAAGAATGCGGGCTACGACCCAATGAAGGACTTTACCCCCATCACCTTGACTTGCCAGATTCCCATGGTTCTAGTCGTGAATCCGGAAAAAGTTAAAGCAAGAACACTTAAAGAGTTCATTGCACTTGCTAAAGCGCAACCCAACAGCATGGCATACGCCTCATCAGGCAACGGATCAACAGGTCATATTGCGGCAGAACTTTTTAGTGATGCGGCAAAAGTGTCATATCTGCATGTGCCATACAAAGGCAACGCCCAATCAATGGTTGATCTGTTAGGTGGTCAAATCCCATTTATGTTTGATCAGGTCAGTACATCTGCCAAGTATGTCAAAGAAGGAAAGCTAATCGCTCTAGGCGTGACAAGCAAGACTCGCTCACCCATCCTGCCGGATGTGCCTACTCTGGATGAGTCGGGACTCAAGGGTTTTGACGACTCAACATTTAATGGAATTTTTGCACCCGCAGGGACACCACCAGCAATCATCAATAAATTACATGCCGAACTCAGCAAAATATTGACTTCTCAAGACATTCAAAAGCGCTTTATTGCACTAGGCATTGAAATGGCACCGAGTCCGACCCCAGCAGCTTTTGGGCAGTACATACAGTCGCAGATTAATGCGTATCAGGACCTCGTACGCAAAGCTAATATTAAGGCTGACTAAGCGATTGCGACAAGAACCATGGCCAACGCCCACAGATAATGTACTCGTCTGGCACATCGCGCCAGATGCGGTTTCGGATCCTGGGCGTTGTGCTGAGTTCCTCTCTTGGCTCTCACCACACGAACGAGCCGTTCATGATCGGTTTCGCTTTGATACACATCGTCACACATATTTAATCAGCCACGCTTTAATGCGAGGTGCCTTAAGCTTATGGGTGGACCGAGCCCCCGCCAAGTGGGAGTTTGCCCTAAACGAATTTGGCAAGCCCCACATCGCAAATCCCCCACCCAATGCTGACTTACGTTTCAACCTCTCACACACAAACGGGTTGGCTGTAGTGGCCCTTGCATTAAACCGTGAGATTGGCGTAGATGTGGAATATCTTGGACGTCAAGAGACGAACGCAGATATCGCAGAAAGATTTTTTGCCCCTGAAGAGGTGCTTGATTTTATTGCGCAGCCTGAGCAACAAAAAAGTGCTCGCTTTCTTGAGTATTGGACACTCAAAGAGTCGTACATCAAAGCGATTGGGATGGGCTTGTCGTGCCCTTTAGAATCATTTGCATTCAGACCAGCGACAGCAACACAGCCCCCAACACTGATCCGTGTGGATGACCCTTCCTTACGTAAAAAAACCTGGGACGTCTGGCAGAAACGTGTCGGTCTAGACCATCTGATCGCGCTATGCGTACAGTCCAAAACCGAGGAGCGCAGCGAGCCGGTACTCAAACGCGCTGACTGGCTCTTAGGTTAACGCTAGCGCGGATCGTGTGAGTGAATTTGTAAGGCTTCGAGAAAACGCGAGACCATGTTGTAGGCGCCAACTGTCGCTGTAAGCTCAACAAGCAGTCGATCAGTTAGCACGGCCTTGACACCAGCAAAAATCTCCGGCGATACGTGAATGTCACGCGTCATCGCATCTGTATACCCAAGGACAGCACGCTGCGTCGGATCAAACAAACCTGAATCTTGCCAGGACGCAAGATCATTGAGTTGCGACTGCGTCACGCCTTCTTTCAAGGCAATCGGTGCGTGCTGCTCCGCCTCGTAGGGTGCGCCATTCAATATCGCAATACGCATAATCACCAACTCGCGCAGCGCACCACTCAGTGTGCTCTGTTGGCGAATCGCTGTGAGGTAATTTAACCAGCCGCTTGCTACAGGTGGACTGTGCAGAAGCATCTGATAAAGATGAAGCACACCACCACGCTCGGCAACAATGCGCTCAACAAGTGGCTTGGCTTCAGGGTTATTTAGATCTGCATACGGGATTCTTGCCATGATGTCATTATCCTCAAACTATGGTTATTTTTTATCGTAGTTACGCATGACCGCCGCATCATCTAACTTACCTAGCCCGTCTCCACTCGCTTTGATGAACTGCAAGTAAGCAGCGTGCGCCATAGATGCCGGGAACTTCCCTTCGCGCGCGCTATCCAGCACCAAACTCATATCTTTAACGAATATATCCACTGCAGAGGTCACGGTGTCAAAATCTTGCGTGACCATACGCGGACCACGGTCGCCGAGCATCCAGCTCGATGCGGCCCCGCTCTTTAAGACCTCGAGCGATACATCCAAAGGAAGACCATTCTGTTGCGCCATCGAAAGAGCTTCAGCTGCAGCCGCGATATGCACGCCACACAACAACTGGTTAATAACTTTCATCTGGCTGCCCTTACCGTGCTCAGCACCCAAGGGAAAGATCTTGCCGCCAAAACTAGACAGCACCGGGTATACCCGTTCACAGATCGCAGGGTCACCCGCCAACATCACGGTGAGCGAACCTTTAAGCGCGCCGGCTTGCCCTCCACTCACGGGAGCATCCACCAAATGAATTTTCTTCTCTGCTAGACGCGACGCAAGGTCGTGCACGTACTTAGGTGGCATGGTGCTACATGCAATAAAGACCGAGTCGGGTGCAAGCAACGAGGCCAAACCGTCCTTACCAAACAAAACCTCCTCGGTTTGCTTGTCATTGACTACAAAACTCACCACGACCTTGCAATGCGCAGCAAGCTCTTGGGCATCCTTGGCGGCAAACCCACCCTGCGATTCAAGCCACTTAAGCGACTCGGGGTTGACGTCACGCCCATAAGTTTTAAAGCCAGATTTAATCAGGTTCAACGCAACACCGCGCCCCATCACGCCCAAACCAACCAGCCCGACTCCATCACCAGCCTTAACAATCTGTGTCATTCCTATTCCTTTGACGCGGCTGCGTCCGGTTGCGATGGCGCCCGCTGTTCACGTTTAACTTGGCGCTTAAGTTTCATATTTTGAATTTCAACAAAAAATATTGGAACTAACGCCACTGCCAAACAGGTAGACGCAATCATTCCACTAAATACTGTGATCCCGATCGACACCCTCGCTGCAGCACCTGCTCCGGAAGCAGTCAACAGAGGCACAACACCTAGAATGAACGCAATAGATGTCATCACAATCGGTCGGAAACGCTCGTGCGACGCTTTTAGCGCTGCCTCCACCGGCGACAATCCCATCTTACATTCCTCAAGCGCAACTTCAACAATCAAAATTGCATTCTTAGACGCCAGGGCAATCATCAACACGAGTCCAATCTGCACGTAAATATTGTTTGGCAGACCTGTCGCGAACAGTGCGATCACCGTACCGACCAAGGCCAGTGGAACAGCAAGAATGACGGATATCGGAGCAGACCAAGACTCGTACTGGCCAGCAAGTACAAGATAGACAAGCAAAATTGATAAGGCAAATACCAATGCCACCGTGTTGCCAACCAATTTCTCTTGATAGGACATCGCAGTCCAACGATACGTCACAGACTCAGGCAAGTTGACTGCAGCGAGTTGCTCAAGAGCCGAAATGACTTGCCCTGAGCTATATCCTTGAGCAGCAGCACCTAGCACTGCAGCCGTCGGGAAAAGATTGTATTGTGATGCAATAGCTGGTCCAGTCGTTTCCGTGATATCGATGAAAGACCCTAACGGAACCATATTCCCAGATTTGTTCTTTACATAGATGCGACTGATTTGATCAGCCGTCATCCGATTCTTGCCATCTGCCTGCAAAAACACCTGATAGGTTTGGCCAAATTTAAAGAATTGATTCACATAAGTCGAACCAACCGATGCCTGCAGCGCATCGTAGGCATCGCCGAGTGATACGCCAAGCGTCTCCGCACGTGTTGCATTAAATGTCAACTTCAACTGAGGAACGTTGTTTCGAAATGGCGTAAAGATGGCTTGAATCTCCGGCAGTTTTCTAGCCGCCTCAAGAAACTGCTCAGTCGCCGTCTCTAGGGTTTTGAAATTATTACTGCCGTCGGTGAGCAACAGCTGCATCTGGAAGCCACCTGACAAGCCCAAACCAGGGATTGCCGGCGGCAGCAATACCTGCCCCGTCACTTCCTGCACAGACTTAATTGCCTGTGCCATTCCGATATAGATAGACCTTAAATCCTGTCCCTTGACCTTGCCTCGTTCCTCCCAGGATTTCAGAATGACGTACATCACACCCGTGTTGGATTGGGAACTGTTGTTGCTCAAGGCATTGACTCCACCGATCGAAACAACGCGATCCACACCTGGAACCTTTTCAAGCTGCTTGACGACCATGGCCATGCCTGACTGCGTACGCTCGAGTGCAGACGCATCTGGCAGCTGAACGGACACAACCAGATAGCCTTGATCCTCGTTGGGAATAAAGCCTGTCGGTAGACGAATCAAACCAACAATGGCTCCGACGATTAGTAAGCCTCCAAGCAGTGAGGTCACTTTGCGATGCGCCATCAGCACATGCATCAACCTCGCGTACCAGTTCGATATTTTTTCAAAGTAATAATCGAATTTAGTGAAGAACCAATTCTTCTTCGCATTCGGTGCTTTGGGCGTAATAAACTGAGCCGCCTGCGTCGGTTTAAGCGTCACAGCGTTAATTCCGCTGATCAACGCCGTTGCGGCGATGACCAAAGCGAACTGGCGGTACATTTGACCTGTAATACCGGCGATGAAAGATGCTGGCAAAAACACAGCCATCAAGACCAGAGTGATACCAATAATCGGACCTAACAGTTCGTTCATCGCGTTAATCGCCCCCTGCCGAGGGGTCTGACCATGCTCAACCTTCTTGGCGACACCCTCCACCACGACAATCGCATCGTCAACGACAATGCCGATACATAGAACAATTGCAAACAGTGTCAACAAATTAATCGAGAAGCCCATTGCTGCCATGCAGGCAAACGCACCGATGATCGTCACAGGAACGGTTGTCGCAGGTACGAGCGTTGCACGCCAATCCTGCAAGAAAAGCATAATCACAAGCAACACGAGAATGCCTGCTTCGAAGAGCGTGTGATACACCTCATTAATAGAGGCCGACACAAACATCGTTGTGTCAAACGGTATCTCCCACTTAATTTCCTTTGGAAAGGTCTTGGATACCGCTTCGAGCTCGGCTCTAACTGCCTTCGAGACGGCTATCGCATTCGCAGACGGCTGCTGATAGATCGCGATCCCGCCGGCAGGCTTTTCGTCTAAGCGAAAAAACTGACTGTAGTTCTGGCTCCCCATTTCTACCCGCGCAACGTCGCGCAGGCGGGTCGTCTCACCTTGATCATTCACTTTGAGCAAAATTTGTTCAAACTGCTCTGGTGTATCGAGTGCACTGGTGACGTTAAGTGTTAGCTGAAAATCCTGGCCCAGCGGAACGGGAGGCGCTCCCACCTGGCCCGCTGCAAGCATAACGTTCTGACGACTAATTGCTGCCGATACATCGGTGGGCGAGAGACCACGCATCTCAAGTTGCGCAGGGTCTAACCAGATGCGCATGCTGTAGTTGCCAACGCCAAAGACATTGGCGGCTGCAACACCCGGAATCCGTGCCAGGCGATTCTGCAACTGCAAGTTAGCAAAGTTACTAAGGAACAGAGCATCATGCTCCGGGTTACTGGAGGTCAAGGTCACAAACTGCAAGATCGCCGTGGACTGAACCTTTGTTGTCACACCCTGTTTCTGCACGGCGGCAGGCAGTGCAGCCAACGCGATCGCAACGCGGTTTTGCACTGTCACCTGCGCCATATTCGGATCAGTGCCAACTTGAAAGGTTACGGTTAGCGTATAGCGTCCATCATTGGTCGAGTCAGACTGCATGTAGAGCATATTCTCTACGCCGTTTACCTGATTCTCAATGTTGCTGGCAACCAAACGCTGCACCAAGGATGCGCTCGCACCAGGCCACATGGTTGTGACTTGAACCGTGGGCGGCGTCATGGGTGGATACTGGGCAATCGGCAAAGAAAATATCGATACTGCACCAATCAGCATCGTGATCAAGGCGATCACGTTACCGAGTACGGGTCGCTCGATGAAAAATTTAGAAAGCATGAAAAATCCAGTCCGATCGCACTAGCGAGAATGTGGCTGCAGCGTCGTCGTCTCTGCGGAAACAACCTGCCCAGGCTTAACATTGATAAAGCCGTTAACAATGATCGTGTCATTGGCGGCAATGCCACTCGTGATTTCAATCAAATGACTAAACCGCTGACCACGCTTGACGTTGCGTCGATACGCCTTGTTTGCCTCATCGACAGCAAAAACATAGTCGCCTTGTTGATCAGTCTGTATCGTCGCATTCGGTATAAGAATCGCCTCGCGTGGGTCGCCGTAGTCAACCTTCACTTTGGCGTATAGGCCAGGCAGTAACTTGACTTGTGCGTTTGGGAGCTCTGCGCGCAATTGCAATGAACCAGTCGACGTGTTCAGTAAATTCGCTGCAAAATCAAGAACACCAGAATGCGGGTATCCCTGCTCACCCTGCAGTGCCACAGCGACTGGCAATTTGTTAACCATGGACTTGCGTTGCTCAGCACTACCGACGGAATTCGTAAACTTAAGTAAATCTCGCTCATTAATCGAGAAATAAACATAGATAGGATTTATTTTCTGGATTGTCGCGAGTTTGACGCCTTGGGGGCTCGAGCCGAGATAGTTACCGATATCAATCAAATGCCGACCCATCAAGCCATCAAAGGGTGCGCGCACTTCGGTATAACCAAGATTCAATTGCGCCAGTTTATAGTTCGCCTCTGCCTGTAGGTAGGCAGAATTGGCTTTGTCCACTGCTGCTTGCGACGTGGCGTTATCTTTTAACAGAGCCTTCTGGCGATCTATTTCAATTTTCGCCTCGGCAAACACTGCCTTGGTTAAATTGACTTGCTGTATGTACTGATCTTGCTCAATCACAAAAAGCAATTGATCCTTTTTGACGTAGGCACCATCCGCGAATTCGATCTTAGTTAGATAGCCGGGAACCCTTGCCACCAGATCGACCGAAAGTAGTGCAGAAACGTTTCCATCAAACAACTCATAACTACGAACACTTTGCTGCACAGGCTTAGCAACCGTGACCTTTGCAGGTGTCGCAACCGGAGCTTGCGGAGCGGGCTTACAACCAACCAAACCAAGACACGCAAGCATTGCGCCGAAGGCGAGTACTGCGCAATGGAGTTTTCTAGTCATTGTCATCTTCATTTGTTCGTCTCGCTGGACTTCACTAGTCTCAAATCAGAGGGGTCGTTGAGCGCAGTGCCCCAATCGCTACGTGCACGCATCGTCTGAACCATTTGTTCAGGCAATTGCGGCATAGACATATTGCCTGACCACCCGCCCCCTAAAGCCTTAAACGCGGCAACATAACCCAGCAAATTATTCGTTGTCGTCTGAACCAGACTGTTTTGCACGGCGAGCAACTGTTGCTGCGCAACGATCACTGTGTTGTAGTCGTTCTGACCGGCCTTGTACCGATCAAGCGCGAGCGATGCCGCCTGTTGGGCTGCGGTCACAGACTTTTTGAGATCCTCTGCCGAGCTGCGGGTCGTCGATATCGAAATCAATGCGTCTTCCACTTCCTTTTGCGCCAGCAACACCTGATTTTGATAGGTCAGAACACTTTGCTGGAAGACTGCATCTTGCACTCGGATTTGATCGATGATCGCGCCGCGATAAAACAAGGGAAACATAAAACTGCCAGAAACCGAAGTATTGCGGTTATCCCAAGAAAACAAACTCGTCTGCGTCGAGTTGTTGAAAGTGGCATTTTGAAATCCGAAATAACCACTCAAAGAAAAACTTGGGTACAGCGCGGCCACATTCACACCGATCAGCGCTGACTGCGCGGCCGCTGCATACTCGGCCTGCAGCACATCAGGACGACGTCGTAACAGATCTTTCGGAATACCCACCTCTAACGCGCGAGGAGGCTTAATCGTCCCTTTCGTCTTGCCGAAGTTCAACTCGTAATAGTTGGGCAACTCTCCCAACAATAAGCTCATTGCATATTGCGACTTCTTCAGTGAAGCAATAATGACAGGAATATCCGCCTTGGTCTGTTCATATTGGGACTGTGCCTGACTAAGATCAAGCAATGAAGTCGCTCCATTTCGATACCGTGACTGCGCGATACGCAAGCTCTCCGCCTGAAGAGCCAAGTTTGTTGTTGCAACCGCTTTGAGTGCTTCGTAATTGCGAATGCTTATATAAGTATTGGCAACCTCTGCGGCAAGCGACGTATCAGCTGCGTAAAACGCGGCAGCCGTTGCGATCAATGATGAGGTGGCACTTTCAATGCCGCGCCGGTATTTGCCCCAGAAATCAATCTCCCAAGTGGCCTGCACAATCAAACTTTGAGAGTTCGAGTATGGGGAGGCACCGGTGGCTTGCGTCAAGGCGGACGGTTGATTTGTGCGCGCCGCACTTCCACCCAAACCAACGGTTGGAAGTAAGGTGGCATCGGCGACGCCAAGTGAGGCACGCGCTTGGTAAATCCTCAACGCCGCATTCTGCAAAGATAAGTTATCCTTTGCTGCACGTGCTAGGAGTGTCGACAACGTTGGATCGTTGAAACCCATCCACCACTGCACGGGGTTCAGGAGTGTGCCTGGGTGAGTCGGAATCTCTTCGGTGAACTCAGATTTAAGTGGCTGACTGAACTGCGTCTGCACCTTGGAATCGGGCCGGGAGTAGTCCGGACCTACCATACAGCCCGATACGGCGAACATCCCAATTAAAAAAAAAGGAAATATATATTTTCCTTTTTTATCAAATGGATATCTCATGTTCTTAATAACTTGAATTAATTTTTTTTGACGCAAAATAAGCTCAATCAACCTTTGCGCCTGACGCTTTTACAATCTCAGCCCACTTTTTAATATCGGCCTGATGCACGCGCGCAAAGGCCGCTGGACTCGAGTCGACTGCTGGCGTGATGCCCTGAGTATCAATCAGCCAAGACTTGAACTCGGGTGTTGTCACGATTTTTAAAACAGCATCGGTCATTTTGGTCGCCACGTCAGTAGGAAGCTTTGCAGGCCCAAATAGACCATACCAAGTACTACTCTCAAAACCCGGGAGATTACAGGCCTCCGCTACAGTTGGGACATTAGGAAGCGCCGCTAACCGTTGCGAACTTGTCACCGCCAACGCAATCGTGCGTCCGCCTTTTACTGAGGCGATTGCAGGCGCACTCTGATTCAAAAACAGGTCTACGTCACCGGCCAATAGAGCGGACATGGCTGGCCCTTGGCCTCGATACGGGACGTGCACGATATCGATTTTGGCTGCATTCGCAAACTGTGCGGCGGACAAATGGGTAGAAGCACCATTACCGGTGGAAGAGTAGTTAAATGATCCAGGCTTTGCCCGAACGGCCGCCAACAGATCAGCACAGGTTTTTATATCCGGATGTTTCTTTGGGTTAATCAAAAGAACATTGGGTACGTCACCGAGCAAGGCGATACGGGTGAAGTCACGCTCCACATCGAAACTTAACTTGCTATAGAGAGCAGCGTTGATCGCATGGGTACCGGCCGTTCCCAACAGATAGGTGTAGCCGTCAGGTGCCGAGCGCGCGACGAAATCTGACCCGATGTTGCCCCCTGCGCCTGTTTTGCTATCCACCACAATCGACACATTCAGCGACTTTGTCAGTAAATCACCCAACTTACGGGCATAGATGTCCGTTCCTGCTCCACCGGGGAATCCACCAATGATCGTAATCGCGCGGTTCGGCCAGGCATCAGACTGGGCAAAACCAGTCGCCGAAACTGTTGTCAGTGCCACGAATGCAGCAAATTTAAACTTACGAATTATGTTGTTCATGTCAATCTCGCTTAACGAATAGTGCCTTGACCGGAAATCCGGCGGCAGTGATTTAAAGAGGCCTCAATCAAGTTGTCGCTCGCCTCAGGAGTGCGAAATGCCGAATGAGCGGAGAGCGTCACGTTCTCAACTTTTGTAAAAGCGTGATCCTTTGGCAAGGGCTCAACATCAAACACATCCAAACCAGCGTGGCCAACCTTCCCCGATTTCAGGCCCTCAAGCAAGGCTGTCTCGTCGACGACTGCGCCGCGAGCCGTATTAATCAAAATCACGCCGTCCTGCATCTTTGCAATTCGCTCACGGGAAATGAATCCACGTGTTTCGTCATTCAAGAGTAAATGCAGCGAGATCACACGGCTGCGTGCCAGTAATTCATCCAACTCAACGAACTTTACCCCGGGGTGCGCTTTCGGTGTTCGGTTCCAGGCCAACACTTCCATTCCGGCGCCCAACGCAAGCCGAGCCATTTCAGCGGCAATGCCTCCGAAACCAATCAACCCAAGCGTTTTACCTGTCAGTTGCACCGCGTCGGTGCGAAGCCAGTTGCCGGCACGCATGCCGCGGTCCATGCGCGCAAAGCCTTTCGCACTCGCCCACATCAAGGCAAACGCACACTCCGCCACGGCTGTATCGCCGTAGCCTTTAATAATATGAACTTCAATCCCGATTTCCGCGAGCTCTTCGGGATTCATATAGGAACGCGCACCAGTACCGAGAAAAACGACGTGCTTCAAACCCTTACACTGACGTGCGATCGCGGTTGGAACCGAAGTGTGATCCACAACCAGGATTTCGGCGTCCCCCATTACTGTGGGGATTTGTTCCGGGGTGATATCCGCCTGGCGATTAATCATGTAAGGAATATCGTCTGCTCGGTGTAACCGTTGCGCAACATCAGCCAAAGAAGGATTTGCGTCAATGAATACGGCTTTCATGCGGTAATTCCTCAATCCAGAAAGTGACAACAAATGAGCATGCCGCTCAAAAGGCTAATCATACCGGAGCGCGAGGCAATAAATCTAAGTTTTTCCTTCGAAAACCCTCTCAAATGCTACGATAGCCGTCTAGCGTTCAACGCAATTAAAGTCCCCTGAAAATGAACCCAGCCGACCTACAAGACGATAGCGAAGACTCCAGTTTCACGCTTGAACAACGCAAGCGGGCTGCAAATAAAAGCACGTGGGTGAGTGTGGCAGTCAATACCGTGATGTCATGCACCCAAATTGTAGTGGGCATCTTGGCGAAGTCGCAGGGATTAATCGCCGACGGCATTCACTCTCTTTCAGACCTAGTTGGTGACTTTGTTGTGCTGGTTGCAAGCCATCACAGTCAGAAGGATGCCGATCAAGACCACCCTTATGGTCACCAGCGTTTTGAAACAGCCGCCTCCATGGTGTTGGGCGCCCTACTTATTGCTGTTGCGATCGGCATGCTGTGGGCTGCCTTTGAAAAACTAAAGGACCCCGATTCGATCCCGACCGTACACGCCTCAGCCTTATGGGTGGTGAGTGCAGCACTCCTGATTAAAGAACTTTTGTTTCGTTACATGTTGCGGATCGCGAAGCGAGTCAAGTCAAGCATGCTGGTCGCGAATGCTTGGCACGCTCGATCAGACGCTGCGTCCTCCTTGGTCGTCGCAATTGGCATTATTGGCAATCTTTTGGGCCACCCTATCCTTGACCCTATTGCGGCCTTAGTTGTTGGCTTAATGATTGGAAAAATGGGTTGGCAATTCGGCTCCGCGGCCTTTCACGACTTAATGGATCGCTCTGCAGACGAGCAAGAAGTCGTCGCCATTACAGCCACACTGCGACAGACACCTGGTGTTTTAGGTGTGCATGACGTACGCACACGAAAAATGGGCGATATGATTCTGGTCGACGCGCATATTGAAGTGGACGCCTATCTCACGGTAGAGGTCGGGCACGACATCGGCCTTGCCGCCCGTCAGGCCGTCATGCAAAGACACCGCGTGCTCAACCTCATGACGCATATTGACCCTGTGCCCTCAAAGACTGACGCTCATATTACGTCCACCAAAGAGCAAGCGGCCCTTTGATCCGCCATGATTCAACACCCTAAGACCAAACCGCTTTCTCTATTTGAAAAGATCTGGGACCGTCACGTCATTGTTGAGCGCGCACCTGGCCCCTCGCTTCTGTATGTCGACCGGCACATCATCCATGAAGGATCCTTCCATGCTTTCGCGCAACTCAAGGAGCGCGGTTTAAGCGTCAAGAATCCGAGACAAATTTTCGGTGTAGCCGACCACTACGTGCCAACGACGAGCCGAAATCCGCAAGACGCTGTTACCCCAGAGGTAACAGAGATGATTCTCAAATTTGACGAGAATATGCGCTGGAGCCAAGCCAATTATTTTTCTATGCAGGATCCACGCCAAGGCATCGTGCATGTTGTCGGACCGGAGCAAGGCATATCACTGCCGGGATCCACTCTCACATGCAGTGACAGTCATACCTCGACTCACGGCGCGTTCGGTGCCATCGCGTTTGGCGTCGGTCAGTCTGAGAGCTGTCATATTTTGACAACGCAGTCCCTTTGGCAGACCAAGCCTCCTTGTACACGCATTGAATTGCAGGGTACTCCAGCGCCGGGCGTGAGTGGAAAAGATATTATTCTTGCGCTCATCGCCATCCTAGGGACTTCAGGTGCGACAGGGCAAGCGATTGAATATTGTGGCTCAGCGCTGCAAGCACTGAGCATCGATGACCGTCTCAGCATGTGCAACATGACCATTGAAGCCGGAGCACGCTTTGGAATCATGGCGCCCGACGACGCCATATTTAACTACCTATACGGACGCCCTTTCGCACCGAAACAAGCCCAGTGGGATGCTGCCGTGAAGGACTGGCGCACACTCTACTCGGACCAAGACGCGCTCTACGAACGAACACTTTCAATCGATGTAAGTGCGTTGTCACCCATGGTCACTTGGGGCACTAGCCCCGAGCAGGCACTCCCAATCACTGACCGTGTGCCAGAAGTCCATGGTGGTGACTCAAACACCGTCGCCGCAATGCAATACATGGGCGTCGTACCTGGACAACCTCTTGATCAAATAAAAATAGATCGCGTCTTCATCGGATCATGCACGAACGCACGCCTGAGCGATTTGCGCAATGCCGCAGACGTGCTTCGGGGCCGCAAGTCTGCAGTACCAGGGATGGTTATTCCTGGCTCTATGGAGGTCAAACGTCAAGCAGAGGCCGAAGGCTTAGACCGTGTTTTCATTGCCGCCGGCTTGGAATGGCGTGACGCGGGCTGTTCAATGTGCGTAGCAATCAATGGCGACCTCGCGGCGCCCGGAGAACACGTTGCCTCCACCTCCAATCGCAATTTTGTCGGGCGCCAAGGGCCAGGCGTACGCACACACCTCATGAGCCCTGCCATGGCCGCTGCTGCCGCCGTAAATGGCAGACTGTCCGACGTACGCCGCCTAACCCAAGGACTCACCTGATGCGTACGTTTACACAGCTTCAAGGTCTAGCGGCCACAATCCCCGGCAAAAACATTGATACGGATCAGATCATTCCCGCACGTTTCTTGAAACGTAGTCGGACTGACCCCCATTACGCGAACTATCTGTTTCACGATTTGCGCTTCAACGAGCACAACGTCGCCAATCCTGAGTTTGTGTTGAATCAACCTGCATTCAAACACACGAACATCCTGTTCGCAGACGAGAACTTCGGTTGTGGATCCTCTCGGGAGGCTGCCGTCTATGCTCTCGAGGCATTCGGTATTCGCGCCGTGATTGCCCCGAGTTTTGGTGATATCTTTTTTAACAACTGTTTAAAAAACGGCTTACTTCCAATTCGACTGCCACAAAGTGACATCGATACCTTGTCGCGACCAAATGCTGACTCAGAGATTGAACGTATTGGGTCACATCAGCCAATTTCTATTTTTGTAGATTTAAACACTTGTACTATCCAGTGCATTCAAACAAATACCCGTCTGTCCTTTAGCATTGATCCTTTTTGGCAAGAATGTCTTTTAAAAGGCCTCGATGAGATCGACCTCACACTGAGCTATCAAGCAGCCATAGAAGCATTTGAAGTTCAACATTTAAAAGCTTCACCTTGGTTAACACACCGACACACTTAACGCTATGTCACTACCTCTCACAGGTCTTCGAGTCATTGAACTTGGCCAGCTCATCGCGGGTCCATTCGCATCAAAAATCCTGGCCGAGTTTGGCGCGGATGTCATCAAGGTAGAACCACCACAGGGGGGCGATCCATTGAGAGGCTGGCGTCTTATTCACGAAGGGACCTCTGTTTGGTGGGCTGCACACGCACGCAACAAGCGTTCGTTGACTCTTGATCTCCGAACGCCAGAAGGTCAGGACATCATTCGACAGTTAGCCAAGGACGCGGACATATTGATCGAGAACTTCCGTCCAGGCGCGATGGAGAAATGGGGCCTTGGTTTTAAAGACCTTCATGCGATCAATCCAAAGCTCATCATGCTTCGGGTATCCGGCTACGGCCAGTCCGGACCATATCGAGATCGGCCTGGATTTGGTGTGATTGGCGAGGCCATGGGTGGTTTGCGCTATCTAAGCGGCGAGCCGGGACGTCCACCAGTACGCGTCGGCGTCTCGATCGGTGACACGCTTTCTGGACTGCACGGCGTCATTGGTGTCATGATGGCATTGCGCCACCGTGATCAGCAAGGCGGCATGGGCCAGGAAGTTGACGTCGCACTCTACGAGTCCGTCTTCAATATGATGGAGAGTCTCTTGCCGGAGTATTCCAAGTTTGGTGCCGTCCGTCAGCCGTCTGGCGCCAGCATGCCCGGTATCGTCCCGACAAATGCCTACCTATGTAAAGATGGGCGCTACGCACTCATTGCAGGAAACGGAGACAGCATTTACAAGCGACTCATGGATTCGATCGGACGACCAGACCTCGCCAATGACCCAGAGCTCGCACACAATGTGGGGCGAGCTGCAAATGTCCAGCGTATCGATCAAGCGATCTCTGACTTCACCTGTCAGCACGACTTAGACAGCGTACTGAACCTTATGAATAAAGCGGGCGTGCCTGCAGGTAAGAGTTACGATGCGGCCGATATCGCAAACGATCCGCACTACCAGGCAAGAGACATGATTCTGGAAGCGAAACTGCCTGACGGATCAACCGTGGCGGTACCGGGTATCGTTCCGAAGCTTAGCGTGACGCCAGGGCAAATAAATCGTGAGGCGCCTAAGCTAGGACAACATACCGCCGAGATACTAGATGAGTTAGGCATTGACGCTGCCAAGCAGTCTGACTGGAAGTCCCGCGGAATCATTTGAGAGATACAGATGACGAACCAAAGCAGGACCGCGCTTAGCCTTGGATCCTACGCCTGACTACACTCGCGATATCAAATAAAAAAAGCCGCCCAACGGGCGGCTTTTTTTTGGCAATCGTAATTAAACGACATGTACTTAGACGACGTGCACTTCAAACTCGCCCAAGCCTTCAACGCGACCGATCATCTTATCGCCTTTCACCACAGCACCCACACCCTCTGGGGTGCCAGTGAAAATCAAGTCGCCGGCTTTGAGTTCGAACAAACCTGAGAGATAAGAAATACTCTCGGGAATGCTCCAGATGAGTTGCGTCAAATCGCTGGATTGCTTCTGTACTCCGTTTACATGCAATGAAATGCTGCCCTTGGACAATACGCCCGTTGCTGAGACAGGATGAATCGGACCAATCGGACCTGACTGATCAAAACCCTTACCAACTTCCCAGGGACGACCCTGCTTTTTTGCCTCGTTCTGCAAATCACGGCGAGTCATATCCAGACCCAGCGCATAACCAAAAATACACTTGTTAGCCTGATCGACAGGAATATCACGACCACCGCTACCCAAGGCAACGACTAACTCCATCTCGTAGTGCAGATTAGAAGTCTTGCTTGGGTAAGGCATTGTTCCTGCCTGGCCTGCAGCAATAGGCACGAGTGCGTCTGCTGGCTTACAAAAGAAGAAAGGGTCTTCCCGACCGGTAAATCCCATTTCCTTCGCGTGCTCAGCGTAATTGCGACCTACGCAATAGACGCGACGCACGGGAAACAAAGACTTACTGCCCACTACGGGCAAGCCCTGCGTTGGCTCAGGAGAAAAAACATAGTCAGACATGAGAGCGCTTCCTAGATGATTATTTGTGAATTTATATTTAAACGACTAACACTTTAACTGCATAGAAATGTGTCACACAGATATCAACAACGAATCCACTACTTATCCTGGGGTTTAGACCGCGTAGGTTCAGGCAATGGACTGACTGGCGCAGGTTCGCCTAAGTGTGGCACAGGCGCACTGTCAAAATAATCATAAATGTCATCCTGTGCAGACACGCGGGTCTCAGGGTTCGCAGCCAACGAGGATCCCGGCAAAGTCGTACGATCCTCACTCCAATCGGCTGGAAAACCCGTGTCAGCCAAGTAGGTCAGTCCCTCGGCATGGAGCAAACCTGGATCAGACTGAATATCTGCGGGTGGTAACAACACCTCCTGAGCCAGAATAGGAATTGCTACGCCCAACGCCGTTGCCGCACGCCACTGTATAGCGGCATCTTGAGGCCGATTAATTTTGTCATACAAAGAAGCTAATGCAACGTGCACGCGCGCGTCGCTGCGGCGCGCCAAACTACGCACCAAATAGCTCTCTGCTTGCCCCCAAATCTGACCAGACAAACAGAGGTTGCCAATCGTTGCTAATAAGTCGGGATCCGCTGGACTCTTTTGAAGCCATGTCTCAGCTTTTTCTAGGCGTCGTGTCACTTGGGAAGACTCAGCGCGAGCGTAAGCAGCAAGCAACCTCGGATCAAACGACACTGCGATGGCCTGCTCAAGCACACGCGAGGACTCATCGAGCTGTCCGATGACCTCAAAGGCCTGTGCCCCGGCCAGAGCAACCTCTGGCAAAACGCGCTCTGAAGATTTGAGATCGGCCCAGACTTTTTGCCAAGTTCCAGCATGTAAGGTCTCACGGATGCGTGCGGCAGCAGCGAGTTCAATGACCTGTCTCGCTTCAGTATCATGGAGTGCACCGCGCCGGTTAAGCGTGCGTGCAAGTGCATAGACCTGCTCATGACGATTCAATTGCCGGTAGGCGCGCAAAAATAGTCTGAGCGCGTGCACTTGCTTGGCTCCGGACTTCTGCAGCGTATTGAGTTCCGCTAACGCCTGCTCAGACAGGCCTTGATCAAGATAGAGCTCAGCCGCGACCGTCGACACCGCTTCACGTAGCCCGACATCTTCCTGAGCCTTCTCCTTGGCAGAAAAAATCAATCCATCACGTCGATCGTATTCGCCAAGCGCATGCGCTGCGCGCGCAGCAGACAGCGCCGCAAGCACACTCTGATTCATGCTCTTACTGCGTCCGAGTAGTTTCGTGAGATCCTTCTCTGCATGCGCATAACGCCCTTCTAGCAATTCGGTCCAGCCTTGCTCAAGGAGTTCGTGGTCACGACGAAGAGTACGACGTCTGTGCCAAGTTTTAACGCGACCAGGGATATCTAAAACAAGCACGACCAAACGCAAAATCAAATACGTTAGAAGAAAACAAGCCGCAGTCGCCAACACTGCGAAAGGCAAAGACACTTGTATGCGCCACTGGTTCACTAACACTAGTACGTGTCCCGTGTTCTCGCGCAAGACAACCGCCACTAAGACAGCAACCGTAGCCAATACAAGCGTCCACAACCAAATGCGCATGCTTATTGTCCGCCTTTGGGAGACCCGTCACTTTGCCGAACCGCCTCTAACGCAGCGATACTCTCCGAGATGTCAGGAATAACAATTGCAACATTGAGTGATGCCAACTCACGCAAGAGTCTTAAGGCATTCACCGTCTCGGGCGACTTGGCGTCGTAGCGTGAGGCCACCGCACCCTCAATGGTTGTTAACTCAAGTTGCCAGATTGCCGACTGATGCATCAGCAATGCCATTTGTGCGGTTAGCAGACGAGCACGCAAATTCGCTCTTAATAAAGCCCCTTGCTCAGGACTCATCAATAAAGCATTTTTATCCGTCACGCGCTGAACGCTAATCACATCAGATAACTCGCGCACGACGAAGGCAGCACTTGACTTAGCCGAAGCACGTACTTGCCGCCAGATCGACGCCCACCAGTCTTCGGCAACACCAGCCGTCTCTGCAACGCGCGCACTGCCAGAACCTGCCGGTGCAGCCCCCTTGGGGGACGCATTACGATCTCGTGCAGACATCAATCCCGGCACGGCCTCATCAGGCACGAGCAAAGGCGCTTTGCCCAATAAATTGGTCACTTGCTCCAGCTTGGCGGAGACTCCGGGTATGTCGACTGTTGCAACGCCACGCAGGCGGTCTAAGTCAGCACTGATCGCGCGCTGCAATGACGCAAACTGAGGACGATCTGCTCGCACCAACATTGACAAGCCGTGCTCAAGCGCCAGGATCGCGTTGTTGACGTTTCCAGACACACGCAATTGTTGCCCAGCAACCGTTAACAAACGATCCACATCATTGGCAAGCATAGAATCTTCCATGCCTTTATTGAAGTTTTGCCAGACTTGCTCAAGTGCAGCGAACTGACTCTGCGCGTCACGCAGCGCCGCCTCAGTTTGTTGAATACGGAGTTGCTGCGCGTCGAGCAACACAATGGCTTGTCGAGCGTCACGACGGGCATCATCGGCCTGCCCCTTTAACTCTAAGACTTGCGCACCGACTTGCTTGATTGTGGCCTCAAACCGACGTTGCGCAAACCACGCGCCCGCAGCGGCCACAATTGCAACCAGTAAAAAGATAAGCGCTAGGGTCGAGGTCAGCGATAACCCTGCCGACTTTCGCCGCGCGCGCGCACTGGGCGCGGAGGGCTCTTTCGGAGCGATCACCGGACTAGCGGATGGGGCGGAAGTTGAAGTGTCAATCATGACGTTATTGTAGTCGCTAGCCACCTAAAATCTGATCAAAACACAACACAATTTTAGGATCTTCAGGTTGGCAAAGATGTACCTGCAGCGCAGCGGGATCCCCGCCGACGACCTTGGTAAGGGTTTGCACTAATCGCTCGTGGGTCAAAACAAACTGTCCTGACCGAAACCAGTCAAGTAGCCCCAAACTCTGCAACTGTAGCCCAACAGAAGTAATGCCATGCCCACTCGTTAGCAACCAGACAACCTGAGTCGAAGCACCAGCCCACGCCCGGAAACGAGCCACCGTTTCGGCTGACCAATCAGCCCGAACCCGCTCATATGCCTGATGCGTCAATACCTCGACCCCTCGGCTGTTGAGCTTATCGGACAACCAGTCACGTCCGTCTTGCCCGCGCACGATCAAGACTTTTCTGAGGGGCGTGGTCTGCGCCTGCAAAAGCGGCCAGAGCGCTTCAGAGTCTCGAGATTTTTCTGCATCCGGATACAAGATATTGGGCACCATCGGCCAGGCCCGCTCGATCGCAAGCGCGGTAGTCGGGCCCATGCAAGCCACACGAACGCCCGATGGCCAAACGAAATTTTGCCCGAGCTGCGTTGTGAATCCAGTGACTGCCGCTCGACTGACAAACACCACTAAGTCGAAGTGCTTGGGATCGGGGATGTCGTGGTCTAAAGCAATCGCAGCTGAATGAATCTCGAGCGCAGGACACTCGTGCACAATCCAGCCGCGGCGGACCAACGCATGCATGACATCAGTATTACGCCCGGCTGGTCGCGTCAATACAGCGATCGGCGCAGCGTCAGGCATGTTCAGAGGTGCCTCAAGGCGAAACCGCCAAACTTTCCAGAATCACACCAGCGCCTTGGTCGATGAGTTCCTGGGCGACACGCTGCCCAATCGCTTCAGCCTCGGCACACGGCCCTTCTCCGTGGGCTCGATAAATCGTCTGACCATCCGGCGTCGCCACAAGCGCTCGCACCGAAACAGACTGCCCATGCACTTCTGCGTAGGCGGCGAGCGGTACCTGACAAGAGCCTCCTAGTGCACGCGAAACAGCACGCTCGGTCAAAGCGCAGACGGTCGTCTGGGGACAGGCCATCGGAGCCAGTAGCTCCAGCAAATCAGAGCGCGTTTGGAGTATTTCTATGCCCAAGGCACCTTGGCCTGCCGCCGGTAGCGATTCCAAAACCGTCATACGCGCGCGGATACGGTGCCCGAGGTCAAGACGCTCAAGTCCTGCGGCCGCGAGAATAATCGCCGCATAATGGCCTGAATCAAGTTTGCCCAGCCGCGTATCAAGGTTGCCGCGCAGCGGTTCAATCTTCAGTGCAGGAAATCGCGCACGCAACTGCGCTTCGCGACGCAAACTAGATGTACCAACAAGAGCCCCTGGGGGCAGTTCGGCAAGCGTGCCATAAGCGTTGGACACAAACGCATCGCGACAATCAGCACGAGGGAGCACGGTAGACAATTCAAATGGAGCCGTGATGTCTACGGGTACATCTTTGAGGGAATGCACCGCTAGATCAGCGCGGCCATCCAACAAGGCATTTTCAAGCTCTTTGATAAATAAGCCCTTGCCCCCTACCTTTGCCAGACTACGATCCAAAATCTCATCGCCGCGCGTGCTGAGTTTAAGGAGTTCAACCTGAATATCGGGATACAGGGAGAGCAGACGGGCTTGAACATGCTCAGCTTGCCAAAGTGCAAGCCGACTCGCGCGCGTCGCAATAACGAGTTTACGGGCTGCCAATATCGCTGCTCTTAGCGCAAGTAGTTCAGGCCAATCGTCAAAACAATGCCGATCAACGCCAACAACATCAAGCCTTGCAAAATTGTGCGACTGCGTTGTGCGGGTTTGGGCGCATTCATATTGAATCCGATATTTAGAAACCGTCAAAGGACCAAGGCAACATAGCAAACGGCAAAAGACTGCCGCTCACTATGTAGATCGCACACGCGCCAATGCGCCTGTGCTTACTTCAATACCGACTTAAGAAGCTTACCCATCTCGGATGGGTTCTTCGTCGTACGAATGCCGCAAGCTTCCATGATTTCAAGTTTGGCATCCGCTGTATCAGCGCCACCAGAAATCAAAGCGCCTGCGTGTCCCATACGCTTGCCTGCAGGAGCGGTCACACCAGCAATGAAGCCGACCATTGGCTTCTTCATGTTGTCCTTGGCCCAAAGCGCGGCGTTCACCTCGTCAGGACCACCGATCTCACCAATCATGATCACCGCATCGGTGTCTGGATCTTCGTTAAAGAGCTTGAGCACATCGATGTGCTTGAGTCCGTTAATCGGATCGCCGCCAATACCCACGGCGCTCGACTGACCCAAGCCAAGCTCAGTGACCTGAGCCACTGCTTCATATGTCAAGGTGCCAGAACGGCTAACGATACCGACTCGACCCTTACGATGAATATGGCCTGGCATGATCCCGATTTTGATCTCATCAGGTGTGATCAAACCGGGGCAGTTTGGTCCAAGCAAGAGAGTCTTGCTCTTACGCTCAGCCATGCGATGCTTGATTTCAAGCATATCGCGCACCGGGATACCCTCAGTGATACAAATCACGAGATCCAGTTCGGCTTCAATACCTTCCCAGATCGCGGCCGCTGCACCCGCAGGCGGAACGTAAATCACCGAAACATTTGCGCCGGTCTCTGCCTTAGCATCTTTTACTGAAGCAAAAATTGGGATGCCTTCGAAGTCTTCGCCCGCTTTCTTTGGGTGCACACCGGCCACAAAAGCGGCTTGACCGTTCGCATATGCACGCGAAGTGCGCGTATGAAACTGCCCCGTCTTGCCAGTAATACCTTGGGTGATAACTTTTGTATCTTTATTAATTAGGATAGACATAGTGGAATCCGTAACAAATTATTTGGCTGCTGCGACAACGCGGGTGGCGGCATCCGCCATCGTATCTGCGCTGATGATGGGAAGACCTGACTCGGCCAACATTTTCTTGCCCAGCTCTTCGTTCGTGCCCTTCATGCGAACAACCAACGGCACGTTCAGGTTGACAGCCTTACATGCGGTGATCACGCCTTGAGCGATCACATCGCAACGCATAATGCCGCCGAAAATGTTCACCAAAATAGCTTTGGTACCCTTATTCGCCAACATGATCTTGAACGCTTCGGTTACGCGCTCCGCTGTGGCACTTCCGCCCACGTCGAGAAAGTTGGCAGGCTCTCCACCAAACAACTTAATGGTATCCATCGTGGCCATTGCCAAGCCAGCACCATTCACCAAACAACCGATGTTGCCATCGAGTTGAATGTAAGCAAGCTCATGTTTGCTCGCTTCGATTTCTGCTGGATCCTCTTCGTCCAGATCGCGATAGGCAACGATTTCTGGATGACGGAACAAGGCGTTGCTATCGAAGTTAAATTTCGCATCCAAGGCAATGATGTCGCCTGAGCCCGTCAAAATCAGAGGATTGATCTCTGCTAACGATGCATCCGTATCCCAATACGCTTTGTAGAGTTTTTGGAACTCAGCAGCGGCCTTGCCCACAGAAGCCTCTGGCACACCAATTCCACGCGCAAGCGAGCTCGCCTCGGCATCAGTTAATCCTGCACCAGGATTAACAAACACCTTCAAAATCTTTTCAGGATGGTGTTCGGCAACTTCTTCGATATCCATCCCACCTTCGCTGGACGCCATCACGCACACCCGTTGTGTGCCGCGGTCTGTCACGATACCAACGTAATACTCTTTCTTGATGTCCGCACCCTCTTCGATCAGCAAGCGTCGAACTTTTTGACCTTGTGGGCTCGTTTGATGGGTAATCAACTGCATCCCAAGAATTTCGGAAGAGATCTTACGCACTTCATCGATGGAGCGAGCGAGTTTGACGCCACCGCCTTTGCCGCGACCGCCCGCATGAATCTGCGCCTTAACGACCCAAACAGGACCGCCAAGTTTTTCAGCGGCACGCACAGCCTCGTCGACGCTGAATGCAGGAATGCCCTTAGGGACAATCACGCCAAACTGTCTTAGCAACTCTTTGCCTTGATACTCGTGGATTTTCATGGGATTGCTTTCCGTCCAAATAAACTAACTACGATTCCTGACCATCTA
>JACCED010157008.1_pt1 | contig 37108 bp, 35 predicted proteins | sample 7455021 | NCBI WGS metagenome assembly JACCED01 (sample SAMN15323456, study PRJNA562643) | freshwater metagenome | isolation source: river surface water | place: USA:Blue River Watershed | collected 2017-08-19
AAGTACCGATTTTCTCGATAAAACGGCCATCCCTCGGAGCACGCGAATCCGCCACCACAATGTGATAGAAAGCACGTTTTTTTCTTCCGTGTCTTTGCAATCTAATCTTTGTTGCCATTTGTTTTTTCTTTAAATTTTGTTATGTTAAAATTGCCCATTTCTCCAAAATGGGACGGCAAATATAATGAATTTCTATCAATTATAAAATAGTTTCTTTATTTATATCTTGCTTCAATTACGAAAGAAATCAATCATTCAATCAATTCTCTTTTACTGAAATACCAAAATTTGGGTATATTACACCTTCTTTCTTGTAGTAATATCGTGTGACAAAATAACATCGATTTCATTGTGAAGACAAATAGTATCCAAATATCTCTTTCTCAACCAATTAAAGTGGTCATCTGCGACGATCATCAGGTGGTTTTGCATGGGCTAAGCATGATTTTGTCTGAAGATGCGGGATTTCAAATCGTAGGACTATTTCAAAATGGGAATTTATTGAAGCAGTTTCTTTCTATTCCTACCAATGAGGTGGATTATGTGATCATCGATGCCCAATTACAATCTGAAAATGGTTTTGAAATTGCACAAAATATCCTAGAACGCCAATCATGTAAAATCATCTTGTTTTCTTCGTTTGTTGACTCTTACATGATTCTGAGAGCAAAAAAAATTGGATTTTTTGCCTGCGTTTCAAAAGAAATTCAATCCACCGATTTTATTCAGTTGCTAAAATATCCCTCAAAAGAATTTGTAAGCTACCCAGATATCAGGCAACTCAACAATGCATCCAAAGCCGAAGAAGTGATTTCTGCATTCTCTTTGCTAACCAAACGGGAAATAGAAGTTGTTAAAATTTTGGTCATGGGAAAGTCCTCCCGCGACAGTGCCGACACACTTAATATCAGTACATACACACTCGAAACGCATAAAAAGAATATTTTCCGTAAACTTGAAATCAATTCTATTGGAGAATTGATACACCTCGCCCATGAATTTAAACTGGTTCCATAATTTTACCAGGTTGACAAAACCGCCATTTTTGATTTGGGTTTTATTCCTGTTGTCGTCAACTTTCAACTGTGTTGAACTCAAGGCATTTAAGGGCGAAATTTTAAAGGAAGTAGATTATTACAGCTTTAGAAATTCTATTGATGTGTATCAATTTGACTCACTTTATCGGAATCATAAATTAAAATCCAAAAGCAATTTAGGTCTCAAAGACAGGGAAAGATGGTTTTTGTATGAATTTCAATATAATGGAAATCCAAAAGACATCGTTATTGAAATACCAGAAACATTGGTAGACGATGTTGTTGGTTACATGGTAAATCCATCCGGGAAAATTGAGTACTTCCTCAAGGCTGGTGATGAAGGCAAACTTTCACAGAAAAAATTAAAAATTAGAACTCCTGCAGGATTTTATCGGTTAGATCAAAAAGGGAAATACACCATTTATGTGAAGTATTGGCGAAATGGTTCTTTTCCACACATGATCCTGAAGATATTCGATCTCGATGAGTTTATTCCATATTATTCAAATTTGGAATTTAACTTCGGATTTATTTATGGTATTTTTTTCTTGTATTTTGCCTTTACGCTTTACCTAGGTATTGCAAATGGCAACAAACAGTTTCTTCTGTTCTCACTTTGGATCCTGAGTAATATCAGTTTCTTTGTCATTACGGCAGGGCATTATAAGTACTTTTTTTACCCAGAATTATTGAATTTTAATAATAAATTAAGACTGGTTCTGGTGTTTACTTCGGCATATTTTCTCATCGATTTTACTTTGGAGTTTCTCAATTTTCGAAAAGAACTTGGGTGGCTCGATAAATTTAACAAATGGGTGATTCTGTTGATTGGGCTGTTTTTTGGATACTTGTTTGTCTTTCCTGAAAATCCAATCGAAAAATCGCAAAATATTACCATCATTTTTATCCAATCATTGTTTTTAGTCATTGTATTGCTTGTTTTGTCGATTCCCATTTTCCATTACCGCAAAACCAAAAAAATATCCTTTCTATATTTTGTGATCTTATTTAATGCTTCAAATGGATTGATGTTTCTATTTTTTGCCATATCAAATAATCCAATTGATTACAACACCTTAATGTTTTATTTACTCATTTTGCCCTTCTCGGAAATTACCGCAATTGCAGTGGGTATTACCCAAAGAATTCGTCAGAATGATGCGGAACAACGAAGCTTGCTCAGTCATAATTTAAATCTTCAACTCAAAGCCAATCAGGTTCAAACGGAAGCTGTAGAATCGGAACGAAAACGTATTTCTACCGAGCTTCACGACGATATTCTTAACAGACTTTCTATGTTGCTGATGCTCAATAGAGCTGGGAAAATAGATAGCCTATCTATTGATGAGTCTCTCTCTGAAATCAATAATGATATTCGAAGCTACGCTTACAGATTATATCCACCTTGGATTGAGGATTTGGATTTCTTTTCCATGGTAAAACGTGAGCTGGACGCACTTTCTCAAGCTTTGGATATCCAAATCTCATATAACTTTTTTGATGTTCAGTTTGAATTTACTTCTTTACAGAAGATCAATACATTCCGAATCATGCAAGAATTTGTGCTCAATTCCAAAAAACACGGATTGGCAACCAACGTAAACATTGATATCTATCAAAGAGAAGATTCTATTATTTTATATTTAGAAGATAATGGAATTGGATTTGATGCCGATGAGGTTACAAAAGGTATTGGCATGAAAAGTGTTGTTTCCCGTGTCAATGTTTTAGGTGGTCAAATTGAGGTCAGCTCTAAGCCTGGTACCTCAGTGTCTTGGATGATCGCCTTTCCAATGGTTCTCCGGAATAATTAAAAAGAGTGTTGCATTTACTGCATAAAAAAGTTTCTAAATGATTCTCATTTTTGCAAATTTCAATACAAGTACCTTCGTTCCAATTTGATCAAAATTGACTTTGGCTTTCCTGTTTTGCCCTTCACCTTCTAATTCTGTAACAACACCCTTCCCAAATCGTTGGTGTTGTACTTGGTCGCCCACCTGGATATTGGTGATATCTCCCGGAACAAAATTTGGATCCTCTGGAGGTAGCGGGGTACTTGCTTTGGGCGTGTTAAAAATACTTCTATTGACCGTAGGTTTGTTCGCTAGGACCACATTTTCATCTTCCGAATTTCTTTGGTAAACACTTTTCTTGCTAAATGACGCCAAACTCATGTCCAAATATTTGGCATCTATTTCCTGGATAAATCTACTTGGTTCACATGGAATTAAACTGCCATATTTGAATCGGCTGGTTGCAAAACTCAAGTATAATTTCTTTTCGGCGCGGGTAACGGCAACATAAAATAATCGACGTTCTTCTTCAAGTTCTTGACGGTTCATCAACGCCATTTGTGACGGAAATAAGTTCTCTTCCATCCCAACTAAGTGAACAATTGGGAATTCCAATCCCTTACTGGCATGTATGGTCATCAAAGAAACACAATCTCTGTCGGGATCTTTGTCTTTTTGATCGTCGGTGTATAGTGCAACTTCTTCTAAAAAGTTTGCCAAGATTTTCTCCTTCTCACTTTCATCATCTTCAACAAACTCCTGAATACCGTTTAGTAACTCTGTGATGTTTTCATACCTTGAAATTCCCTCAACAGACTTGTCTTCAAATAACGTTCTCATAAGTCCCGTCTGTTTTGCAACGTGCGTGGCGAGTTCATAGGCATTTGCCGACTCTGTCATGGTCATAAAACTTTGAATCATCATGCCAAAGTTTTCAATTTTAGGACCACCGTTTCCAATTTCGGGGTAGTTTCTAATGTTCTTAATGACATTCCAAAGTCCAACATTCTGAGAACCTGCAATGTAAATCAAACGGTTCAAAGTGGTATCTCCAATTCCTCTTGCAGGGTAATTGATGATACGCTTGAGGGCTTCTTCATCGTTTGGATTGATTACAAATCGAAGATAGGAGAGAAGGTCTTTTACTTCTTTTCTTTGATAGAAGCTGGTTCCACCATAAATTCGATAGTCAATATTTTGACGCCTCAAAGCTTCTTCCAAAGCCCTACTTTGTGCATTGGTTCTGTATAAAATTGCGAAAGCTTTGTTGGGTAAATGTTCGTTTTTTTTGTCTTCGAAAATAAATTCAGCCACTTTCTTTCCTTCATCGCTGTCGGATGCATTTCTAATGACTTTGATTTTATCGCCTTCTTCATTGGCTGTCCAAACTTCTTTTTCGAGCTGTTTTTTATTGTTTTTGATCACACTTGAAGCAGCATTCACAATATTTTTTGTGCTTCGGTAATTTTGTTCGAGTTTATATGTGGCAACTTCTGGGTAATCTCTTTCAAAATTGAGAATGTTTTGAATGTTTGCCCCCCTGAATGCATAGATACTCTGTGCGTCGTCGCCTACAACACATATATTTTGATTAACCGCGGCCAATTTCTTGGTAATCATATACTGCACGTGGTTGGTGTCTTGATACTCATCTACCAAAATATATTTGAATTTGTGTTGCCACTTATTCAATACATCAATATGAAGTTTGAACAATAAATGGGTATTGACCAAAATATCGTCAAAATCCATGGCTCCAGCTTTAAAACACCTTTGGGTATATGCCATGAAGATTTCCGCAAACTTTGATCGATTTGCAGCCTTGTCTTGATTGATTAACTCCTCGTTTTGAAAATAATCGTTCGCAGAAATTAAATTGTTTTTCGCCATGGATATCCTGCCTAAAACTAGGTTGGGCTTGTACACTTTATCGTCGATATTCAGTTCCTTTAAAATGGTTTTAATCAAGCTCTTGCTATCGTCGCTATCGTAAATGGTGAAATTAGAGGGATATCCCAATCGGTCGGCTTCCTGCCTTAAAATTCTTGCGAAAATACTGTGAAAGGTTCCCATCCAGAGATTTCTGGCATTGTTACCAACAATTTTCTCAATACGATTGCGCATCTCTTTAGCCGCTTTGTTGGTAAAGGTGAGCGACAAAACATTGAATGGATCAATGCCTTTGTGTATGATATTTGCAATTCTGAAAGTGAGAACCCTGGTTTTTCCCGAACCCGCTCCAGCAATGATCATCACTGGTCCTTCCGTATGCAAAACAGCTTGAAGTTGAGGTGGATTTAGGTTGTCTAAAAAAGGAGGGATATCTTGATTGTCAGAGAGGTTGGACCAATTCATATATCCTACAAAATTAGGCTTTAATCTGTCCCTCCACAAAAAAATAACGCATCAATTATTCTCAAAAATGCGATTAATTTTCAACAATAAATTATTGAGGGACATTCTCGCTTAGGGAAAGGGTAAATGTGAATACAGAACCCGCACCCTCGGTGCTCATGACATGGATAGATTCATTATGTGCCTCGATGATGTGCTTGCAAATGCTCAATCCTAGTCCGCTGCCACCACTTTCTCTATTTCGATGCTTATCAACTCGGTAGAAACGCTCGAAAACACGTCCAACTTGCTGTGCTGGTATACCGATGCCATTGTCGGCAACCTCTACAATGATTTTTCGCCCAGTATTGCTTATTTTAATGTTCGTGGTTCCTCCCGGATTGCCATATTTGATGGAATTATAGACTAAATTAACTAAAACTTGACGGATTCTGCTTTTGTCGGCTTCTACAAATGCAGCATCAGATTTGGCATGACAGTTAAGTTGAATATTCTTTTCTTTTGCTTGTATCTCCAATTCTTCAATGACTTCAATGACCATCTCATGAATGTCAAATGGTTCCATATTCAATTGAAGAAATCCGCTCTCGTACTTTGTAATGGTATCTAAATCACTCACAATTTGTCCTAAGCGGTCTGCATTTTTGTATGCTTTTTTGAGAAATAATTCACGGGTTTCTTGATCCATTTCCGGTTCGTCGAGAACCGATTCTATGTAACCTTGAATTGAAAAGAGTGGCGTTTTGAGTTCATGTGCCACATTTCCAATGTAATCTCGTCGGTAAGTTTCCAATTGTTGGAGTTTGAGCATTTCAGCCTTCCTCGATTTAAATAATTCCCTAAAAGCGTCTTCAATGTCTTTGGCTTTGCTGTTTTTAACTTGAAAGGTTTCGTTTTTTTCAATGTATATCAGCCTTTCCAAGTTGTTCAAAACACGCTTTTTTCGCCTAAACCATAAATAACTCGATATTGCAATGCCCGCACTCGCCGAAATGAGCAGCAGGATGATGATCCACCAAAATTGTTCAGGGGTAAAATGTATCACATTCAAGATACACAAATATAGCAGAATGCATGCTCATTCGCAAATCATCTCTTTGTTAATTCATTCAGTTTATTCTGCCTTTTTATGTATCTTCGCGCCACTTTCTATGAGCGATTCAAATCTCTTCGATAAAATTATTTCACATGCTAAAGAATACGGTTTTGTGTTCCCAAGCAGCGACATTTATGGCGGGCTAGCCGCCGTTTACGACTATGGTCAAAATGGGGTGGAACTGCGTAACAATCTCCGCCAATATTGGTATTTGTCGATGACCCGACTCAACCAAAACATCGTTGGGTTGGATTCTGCCATTTTCATGCACCCAAAAGTATGGAAAGCTAGCGGTCATGTTGATGGTTTCAACGATCCAATGATTGATAACAAAGACAGCAAGAAAAGATATCGTGCGGATGTGCTAATTGAAGAGCACCAAGAAAAAATTAGACAGAAAATTGAAAAGGAGATCGACAAAGCAGCGAAGCGCTTTGGCGATTCATTCGATGCAACCATGTACCGAAATACCAATCCAAGGGTGGTTGAATATCAACAAAAAATTGACCATATGGACAATATTTTAAGAGAAGGTTTGGAATCTGGTAATTTGGGAATGATCAAACAACTCATTGAAGATGAGGGAATTGTTTGTCCAATTAGCGGATCTAAAAACTGGACCGATGTGCGTCAATTTAATTTGATGTATTCTACGCAAATGAATGCGCTAGACGGTGGTGACGATCAATTGTATTTGCGTCCAGAAACAGCGCAGGGAATCTTTGTCAATTTTTTGAATGTACAAAAGACAGGCAGAATGAAATTGCCTTTCGGTATTGCTCAAACGGGTAAAGCGTTTAGAAATGAAATCGTTGCACGTCAGTTCATCATGCGAATGAAAGAATTTGAACAAATGGAAATGCAGTTTTTCTGCAAGCCAGGCACCGAATTGCAATGGTATGAATTTTGGAAAGAAGCGCGTTTGCGTTGGCACAAATCTTTGGGAACTCCAGATTCAAAATACCGTTATCACGACCATGTAAAATTGGCCCATTATGCCAATGCTGCTGTAGACATAGAATTCGATTTCCCTTTTGGATTCAAAGAAGTTGAGGGAATTCACTCACGTACCGATTTTGACCTTGGAAAGCACGAAGAATTTAGCGGTAAAAAATTGAGATATTTCGACCCTGAAACTAACGAGAGTTATATTCCGTACGTGGTTGAAACAAGTATTGGTCTCGACCGTTTGTTCTTATTGACCATGTGCCAAGCCTTCCACGAGGAGGAAGTTGATGGCGATACCCGTACTGTTTTAAAATTACATCCTGCCATTGCACCGGTGAAATGCGCCATTTTGCCTTTGGTGAAAAAAGATGGTTTGCCAGAATTGGCTGAGAAAATTTACAACGATTTGCGCTTCGATTTTAATGTTTACATTGAAGACAAAGACAGCATTGGAAAGCGTTACCGACGCATGGATGCTATTGGAACTCCATTTTGCATTACTGTAGATCACGAGAGTTTAACCAATGGAGATGTGACCATTCGTCATAGAGACACCATGCAACAAACCCGCATTAAAATTGAAGATATTGCGAATTTGTTGGCCAAAGAAACCGGAATGAACCAATTATTGAAAACCCTGTCATGAAAAATTCTATAGAAAATATTTCCCTCGCCGGAGAAAAAGTTCTCTTACGTGTTGATTTTAACGTTCCATTGAACGCCGATTTTCAAATTACCGACGATTCAAGAATGCGCGCTGCAGTTCCAACCATTCAAAAGATTTTGGGGGACGGTGGCTCTGTAATTATTATGAGTCATTTGGGCCGACCAAAAGAAGGTCCAGAAGATAAATTTTCATTGAAACACATTGTAGGTCATTTAAGCCAATTGCTGAATTTATCTGTAGATTTTGCCGATGATTGTATTGGTGCTCAAGCTTCAGAAAAAGCAAGTACTTTAACAGCAGGACAAGTGTTGATGCTTGAAAATTTGAGATTTTATAAAGAAGAAACCAAAGGCGATCGAGCTTTCACAGAAAAATTGGCAAGCTTGGGAACATTTTACGTAAATGATGCTTTCGGAACAGCTCACCGTGCCCATGCCTCTACCGCAATTATCGCAGAGTTTTTCCCAGGTAAAAAAGCATTCGGATATGTTATGGCAAAGGAAGTTGCCAACGCAATCAAAGTAATGGCAAACCCTGAAAGACCGTTTACTGCAATTGTAGGGGGTGCCAAAGTTTCGGATAAAATTTTAATCGTTGAAAATTTATTGAATATTGCCAACAACATCATCATTGGTGGTGGTATGGCTTATACTTTTTTCAAGGCTCAAGGTGGCATAATTGGAAATTCTTTGTGTGAAGATGAAAGATTGGATACCTGCCTAGAAATCCTTCAAAAAGCAAAAGAAAAAGGGGTGAATATTTACCTGCCAATGGATTCAACCATTGCCGATAAATTTGCCGCCGATGCAACCACCACAAATTGCGAAAGCAATGGAATTCCGAGTGGTTGGATGGGATTGGACATTGGAAAAAAAGCCAGTGCCGATTTTAAAGAAGTGGTGTTGAAAAGCAAAACGATTCTTTGGAATGGCCCAATGGGGGTATTTGAAATGGATGCGTTTGCCAATGGTACAAAAACCATAGCAGAAGCAGTTGCTGAAGCAACCAATAATGGTGCTTTTAGTTTAATTGGAGGCGGTGATAGCGCTGCAGCAGTTTATAAATTTGGTTTCGAAAATCAAGTGAGTTACGTGAGTACCGGGGGTGGTGCATTGCTCGAATACTTTGAAGGAAAAGAACTTCCTGGAATTGCAGCAATTAACGCGTAATTAAACTTTCTCTCTCTGAAGCAGTTAAATCACTGCAATTTTGATAAAAAGATTTCATGATGGTCCACAGAGGTTCTGTGGACTTCGTGTTTTTAAGCAAAAATTGCTTGTCCTCTTGAATGTGTGCTTTCATTCCCAGAATACTTGGAGTATTGGATTCGAAGCTAAAACGTAAAAATCGGATTTCTACATTGTTGGGGGACAGCGAAACGCTCTGGTTTAGATGGGAATATGCAATTTTTGCATATTTCACTTTGGTTGACACCCAAGTCGCATTTTTTGCTTCAAACGCCTGTGAGGTAGCAAAGAAGGCCTTGGCTGTAGCATCAGTATTTTTAAAACTCTCAGTTAAATTTTTTAAGGTTGAAACATGTGATTCACTGGTTATTGCTTTCTGATATGTTTGGCGAATCAGAGAGTAATTGGGGGTATTTGTGAAAAATGAAACAATAGAAAAAATCCAAAGCATAAAAGTTAAACAAAAGAAGGGGGGATTTGGTTTTGAATTTTGAAAAAATTACAACCAACGTTTTCTTCTAAAGAAATACAATGTGCTCAAAGAGGATATAATCATCAACCCAATGGCAAAATTAAAACCATATCGCCATTTGTACTCTTGGGTAAATTCAAAATTCATTCCGTATATGCTCGCAATTAAAGTTGGAGGCATGAAAATAACACTTGCAACGGTAAAAATCTTGATGATTTTATTTTGCTCAATGTTAATCAAACCCATAAATGTATTTTGTAGATATTCCAATCGTTCAAAATTGAAACTGGTATGGTCGATGAGGGAATTGATGTCTTTGATCACAATTCTCAAACGTTCGTAATCTTCACCTTCAAATTCTTTGCTTTTCAAAATGGCGGAGAGTACTCGCTGTTTATCGACAGCATTTTGGCGAAGTTCCATGGTAAGTTCTTGAACGCGGTTGATGTTCAAAATTAGTTCTTCGTCTGGATCTCTATCGAAGGTCATTTCTTTGGAAAGACCTGAAACTTGGCGCGCTAAGTTTTCCAGGATATCGGCATCATTGTCGACCCCCATTTCTAGCAATGTAGCCATGATTTGTTTACCGCTATGGAAAAATCTTCCTGCGCCTTTAATTTTCTTTACACAATCAGAAAATGCGGTTAAATCTGAATCTCTGTAGGTAAATAGAATTTCATCTTGAAGAATGAATGAAACTGCATTAGAGAGGAATTGAGTTCCGTCTGTGCTTAATTGAAGAAAGTTGCTGTTGGCAATAATTTCATCATCGGTTTCGAAGTAACGAGAGGAACTTTCAATTTCTAATTGCTCTTGTCGAGATTGGAATTTGAATTCAAAATGTGCCTCTACATCTTTGATTTCAGCAGCTGTAGGATCTTGTAAATCAATCCATACCAAGTCTTCCATTGTCTCTATTTGAGACAAGTTCTGCACCTTGTGCACGCGATTTTGCCGTTTGAAATAAACGCGTAACATTGCTGAAAATATAACTTGGAGGCTCTACGTCCATGGTTTTGGTGCCGCAAAGATACGGTTTAATTGTAAGATTCGGAAGTTTTAAATTAGGGGTAAGGAGGTTAGTAAGATTAATCTTTCTTCATTTCCATCATCAACGTGTTGGCACCGGCTGTTACAATTTTCTTCGAAGGTTCATTCTCCCTGAAAGTAAAGTTTACCAAATTGTTGGTTTCGCTGATGATATTGACAGGGGTTGCCTTGAATTTGGTTTCTCCCATCGGTACAAAAACATAATGAATGTTGTCTACGCGAACCACCGACTCCGCGTTCACTTGATAGGAAGAGCTCAAATGTCCCTCAAAATCAATGTTTAAAAACATTCCAGAATAGATTTCAGGATATTGCTTGGCAAAATGACAATGAATTTCAGTTGAACGGTTTTCACCGATATGTTTGTTGATTTGCAACACGGTAGCGTTGTATTTTATTGATGGATTCTCATTTGAATAAGCCACCACTTTTTTTCCGATGTTGAAATCTTGGATGTTCTTTTCATAAACCGTGATCACCAAATGCATATCAGCGCTGTTTATCAACTCAGCCAAATCATCGCTAGGGGTGAAGTACTTGCCCATTTTTGCGTTCACGCTCGATACAAACCCATCAAAAGGTGCAACTATATTGATGGTTTTTTTGATGCTCTTTGCGTTTAAATTACTCGGATTAATTCCCAATAATAGCAGTTTTTCCGACAATGCATTGAGCAAAATCTCTTTCGAATCAACCAGCAAGGTGGCTTCTTGAAGCGATTTTTCATTGGTCGATTGATTTTTAAATGCTGTTTTTTGACGGTTCAATTCCTGTTCTGCAAATGCCAACTCCGATTTGGTTTGCAAATATTCTTGTTGGATTTGAATGAATTGAACATCCTCCGCTACCGCCAAAACTTGTCCTTTTTTAAAGGTTAAGCCGGGAAGTAAAATGGTCGACTTCAAATAACCGCCCAAAGGAATATGTAAAATAGCCAAATTTTGAGGTGGAACCTCCACTTTTCCAGTTGCCTTGTGAAGTGTACTTCCAGCTCCCACTTTTAAATCACCCACCACAATTTGAGCATTTTTAAATGCTTCCGCCGATAATTCAATTTCGTTGGTTAACGATTCTGCCGCTGCACTTGCTGCGTTTTCTTGCTTGTGCGAGCAAGCACTGATGGCAAATATGCCTATGATTCCGATTAGGTTGATGGTTTTATTTTTCATGATATTGATTGAGGTTTAAGATAGATTTTTGATATTGAAATTGTAAATCGAGCAATGTCAGTTGAATGTCGAGCGACTGCTCCTGCAATCGGCTCCATTCAATCAAATTGATTTCTCCATTCTTTAATTGTTTTTCTGCAATGGTTTGATATTGAATGATTTGATCTTGATACTCTGGCTTTTTCGTTGCATACACTTCTTGGATGTTCTTTAGCTGCTGAATGGCCGATGCACGCTGGCTGTTGAAATTTTCCTTCTCCATTTCCAACCGTTTTTTTGAAATGTCGTGCTCAATCGCTGCCATGCCAATTTTTTGATTTTGGCCAGCAAAAAATATAGGTAGCGACATCGACAATTGGGCACTGTGGAATCGATTTCCTGTGTTAAAAAATTGCTCGTTTCCATAAATATTCTGATATCCAGCGAAACTTTGATTGGTATATCCCAATGAAAATTTTGGCAATCTCTTTAATCTTTCTATTTCCAATTGCTTGGCCGAAAGTTCCACATTCAAACTTTGTTTGATGACCTCTAAATTGCCAATTGGTTGGTAATTTTTCAAGGTTGAGATGGTGTTGTTGGAAAATGAATCAAGAAGTTTGAATTCTTGGTTGATTCGTGTGAGCAATTTTAAATTGGTTTTGGCTTGAATCATTTCATTTTTCACCAATTCTTGCTGTAAAACAATTCTGTTTTTCTGTAATTCTATGGACCACAATTCATTGCCGCTGCTCAATCCGATTTTAATGCGGGTTTGAGTTTTGTCGATTTCAATCTGAATCAACTTTTCCAGATTCTCCAATATACGCTTTTTTTCTGACAAATACAAGTGAATCAAATAGAGTTCCTGTACCGCGTAAATAAGCTGTTTGGTGGTGATTTCTATCTGATTTTTTTGAATTTCAACTTGCTGTTGTCCAAATTTTCTGAGTTTTACTTGAACCAACGGGTTGCCAATGCTCTGTTGAATTGCGTATTGATTGTCGCGGTAATAACTGTTAATTTGACCATAATTGGCGTTTAGTTGCGTTTCTCCCAAAATTCCATTTTGCTTGATTCCCAAATGTTGGTAATTGAGCAATTGTTTTTCAATTTTGAGGGACAAATTATTTTGTAATGCAGAATCAACCGCTTGACTCATCGATAATCCAGTTTGTGCATTCAAATTCCCAATACCCAAAAGTCCGATGGAAATGATGGTTGCAGCATGATGGTGTTTCACTTTTTTTCTCTTTTCAAAAATGATGTACAATAAGGGTAAAATCAGTAATGTAAGCATGGTTGCAACCAAAAGTCCCCCAATGACAACTGTTGCCAGAGGTTTTTGAACCTCTGCTCCAGAACCACTCGAAAGAGCCATTGGAAGGAATCCCAAAGAAGCCACCAATGCGGTAATCAATACTGGTCTTAATCGGGTTCTTGCACCTTCCAAGACGATGTCTTCTATTGAAGCTGTTGAATTTTCTCTCAGTCTGTTAAATTCTGCAATTAAAACAATGCCGTTTAATACAGCCACACCAAACAATGCAATAAATCCTATACCTGCACTGATGCTGAAAGGCATGTCCCTCAAAAACAAAGCCATCAAACCACCCATTGCCGAGAGTGGAATTGCGGTGTAAATGAGCAATCCTTGTTTCACCGAATGAAAGGCGAAAAACAAGAGCCCAAAAATGAGAAATAAAGCTATTGGAACTGCAATTGAGAGTCTGGATTTGGCTTTTTCCAAATTTTCAAATGATCCACCATAGGTGATATAATAACCTGGCGGTAATTTGATGCTTTTTTGAATTTTGTTTTGCAATTCTTTAACCACGGTTTGAACATCATTCCCTGCAATGTTAAACCCAACAATGATGCGTCGTTTTGCATCTTCACGTTGAATTTGGTTAACCCCATCAAACGATTCAATTTTGGCAATCAAATTCAGGGGAATACGCTTGTTATTTCCTACAGGGACAAGTAAATTTTCTAGCGCTTCGATTGAATTTTTGTCTGAATTGGCAATTCTCACCACCATGTCGAAACGCTTTTCTCCTTCAAAAACTTGTCCCGTTACCTCACCGGCAAAGGTGGCATTGATAATGCGGTTGATTTCTGTAATGTTACCTTGGTATTGAGCCAATAAATCGCGGTTAAATTTGACCACCAGTTGCGGCATGCCTTGTGTTGCTTCAACATAAACGTCGGTAGCTCCATCTACTTTGTGTGATATTTCGCCCAACAATTCGGCGTATTTTGACAAAGTATCCAAATCTTCTCCGAAAATTTTGCAAACTACATCTTGTTTTGCACCTGTCATCAATTCATTGAATCTCATTTGTACAGGGTATTGGAATCCTGTCGATAATCCTGGAACCGCTGCAATTTTAGCTTGCATTTTTTCGGCAAGTTCGTCAAAGGTTTTGGCAGATGTCCATTCAGATTTGTCTTTTAAAATAATCATCATATCTGCTGCTTCAATGGGCATTGGGTCGGTTGGAATTTCACCGCTACCGATTTTGGTAACCACTTTTTCTACCTCTGGAAATTCTTTTTTCAATATTCCTGCTGCCTTTTGAGTGCTTTCGAGGGTTGTATTGAGGTTGCTTCCAATCATCACCCGGCTTTCAACAGCAAAATCACCTTCTTCAAGTGTGGGAATAAATTCACCACCCAAGGTTGATCCTAAAAAAACTGAAATAACAAACAATCCCAATGTGCTTCCGATGGCAATTTTTCTGTTCTTGAAAATCCATAGAAGAATTTTGTGGTAAAAGTTCTGTAATTTTCTAAAAGTTCTTTCGGTGATGTTGTCTTCTGAGGGACTTGTGTTTTTGAATATCACCGAACTCATCATTGGAATGTAAGTCAGAGACAAAATAAAAGCACCAAGGAGTGCAAATGCCACGGTTTGAGCCATTGGTTTGAACATTTTTCCCTCAATTCCTTCAAGTGAGAAAATCGGAAGATACACCACCAAAATGATGATTTGTCCGAAAACTGCGCTGTTCATCATTTTGCCGGCGCTGTCTCCAACGATTTGATTGATTTTGTTTGGGTCGTGTTTTCGTTTCATGATTTGATGGAGAACGGCTTCAACAATAATTACTGCACCATCCACAATCAAACCGAAATCCAAAGCGCCTAGACTCATTAAATTTCCGCTGACACCGAATAAGTTCATCATGATAATGGCAAAAAGCATGGCTAAAGGAATGACTGAGGCAACCAAAAGTCCTGCCCTGAAATTTCCCAGTATCAATACCAATACAAAAATGACAATGATGGCACCTTCTGTGAGGTTTTTACTCACCGTAGATATAGCGTTGTTCACCATTTTGGTACGATCCAAGAAAGGTTCAATTTCAATTCCTTCCGGAAGGGTTTGTTTGATTCGTTCAATTCTTTCTTTTACGGCTGCAATGACTTCTCTGCTGTTTTCGCCCTTTAGCATCATCACAATAGCTCCAGCTACTTCTCCTTGGTCGTTGTAGGCCATTGCTCCATAGCGATTTGCATTGCCAAGTTGTACTTCAGCAACGTCTCTGATATAAATGGGTTTTGAATGTGATGCACTGTTTAAACAGATGTTTTGAATGTCTTCTATTGACCCAACCAAACCCTCTGTTCGAATAAAATGCACACGGTTCGATTTTTCGATATAAGATCCGCCTGTATTTTGATTGTTTTGCTCAACGGCCGATAAAACATCGGCAACGCTTAAATTTAAGGCTGTTAGTTTTGAGGGATTTACAGCAATTTCATACTGTTTTACTTTTCCACCAAAACTACTGACATCTGCAACTCCTTTTACACCAAGCAATTGACGGCGTACGATCCAATCTTGTATGGTTCTTAATTCGGTTGTATTGTATTTAGATTCATATCCTTTTTTTGGTTTTACCACATACTGATAAATTTCACCCAATCCAGTTGTAACAGGAGCCAAAAAAGGAGTTCCTAGTCCTGGAGGGATATTTTGTTGTGCTTGAATGAGCCTTTCTGCCACTTGTTGACGTGCCCAATAAATGTCAACATCATCGTGGAACACGATGGTAACCAAACTCAATCCAAAACGCGAGAAACTTCGAATTTCGTGCAAACCTGGGATGTTGTTGTTGGCTTGTTCTATAGGAAATGTTATGAGTCTTTCTACATCAGGGGCTCCCAATGATGAAGATGTGGTGATGATTTGAACTTGATTGTTGGTGATGTCGGGAACCGCATCAATGGGAAGTTTGAATACTTCAATGAGCCCATAAATAATGAGTCCCAAAGTGAAAATTCCCACAATCAATTTGTTTTTAATGGATGAATTAATAATTTTTTGTAACATGAATGTTTGCTTAACGTGCAGTGCACAGATTTTTGTTTATTTGAATAAATAGGGTAAAATGTCCCTCAAAAAAAATGAAAGGGAAGTCCGATAAAACCTCAAAAAGGTTACTTAGGCTACAGATTTTGGGGGTTGCCAAACACCAGAAGGCTCACCGAGAGACAGTGAACTTAAATGGATGGGCATAATTTTTTCTAAAATTTCTTCCGATAGGGGCAATTGTTCCCAAGTTGCGGTATTCATGTAATGAAACCCAATCATCAAAGGATGATTTTCATCTTTGAACGGAAGTTTTTTATGGAGGTTATCTGACTGATCGATATTTTTTAAGTAATGATCGTCAATGAAATCAAGGAAAGAAATATCGGGTTCTTTTTCCTTGTGCTCCATAAAATGGGCAACCAATGAAGGCAACTTGATAATTTCGTGCAACGGAGATTGAACAGAGACATAAAGAAACAGCAACAAAAATGAGAACATTCTGAAGGCGCTATTTTTATGTTTGTTCATGGTGGTTATAATTTCCCGAAGATACTTTTGATTTTTAACTCAAGTACGCCGAAAAGGGCTTCTCTGAAAATTTTGGTACTCATTTTTGAGGTACCAGCGGTTCTATCGGTGAAAATAATGGGATGTTCGGTAATTGAAAATCCACGTCTAGAAGCTCTGAATTTCATTTCAATTTGGAATGCATAACCTCTGAATTTGATGTCGTCTATTCCAATTGTTTCGAGTACTTTTCGTCTGTAACAAACAAATCCTGCGGTGGTATCCGCAATTTTTAAACCGGTTACAAACTGAACGTATTTACTCGCGTAATAACTCATTAATACACGACCCATTGGCCAGTTTACCACATTTACAACGCCACCAACATAACGAGAACCAACGCAAACGTCGGCAGATGTCTCACATTTTTCAATCAGTTTTGGCAATTGATCAACTGGATGAGAAAAGTCACAGTCCATTTCACAAATGTATTCGTATTGACGTTCCAAAGCCCAATGAAAACCAGCGATGTATGCTGTGCCCAATCCATTTTTACCGGCTCTTTGCAACAAATGGAGTTGATTGGAATAGGTGTTTTGGAGATTTTTGACCACTTCTGCGGTTCCATCAGGAGAATTGTCATCAACGATTAAAAGATCGATTTTTTTATCTAAAGACATGACTCTGTGAATCATAGCTTCGATGTTTTCGATTTCGTTATACGTTGGTATGATGACTAAATACGGATTCATTGTAGAATATGCACAAAATTAAGTTATTTTGTTGAAATATTGAATGAAGCATGCAAACTAATCAAAATAAAGCAATTTTTCTTGATAGAGATGGAGTGATCAATCACGATCCCGGAGATTATACCAAAAGCGTTTCCGAATTCGAAATTTTACCCGGAGTACTTGAAACACTCAAAGAATGGTACAATTTGGGATATAAATTGATTGTGATTACCAACCAAGGCGGACTTGCAAAAGGCTTGTATGCTGTTGAGGATGTTGAAGCAATGCATCAATATTTTCAGGGGAAATGCGTGATGCATGGGTTTGAAATACAGGCGTTTTTTTATTGTCCTCACCATGAATCACACAACGGAAAATGTTTGTGCAGAAAGCCTGGTAGTTTAATGATAGAAAAAGCCATTCATAGATTTAACATTGATCCTAAATTGTCGTTTATGTTTGGTGATCGCGACAGAGACGTTACCTGTGCGGAGAATGCAGGGGTGAAGGGCATTAAAATTGATACCAACGCTAAAATACCCCAACCCCAAGAAATTTTATGAAAAAAGGAAGAATAGTTGGAATCGGTGGCATCATGTTTCGCTCAGACGATCCAGTAAAAACAAGAGAATGGTATCAAAATTATTTGGGATTACATTCTGAAAGTTATGGAGCCGTATTTAATTGGAGAAATTATGAAAATCCAGAAAAAGAAGGGACCACGGCTTGGTGTGTTATGCCCCATCATTCAGAATATTTTGGAGAGAATTTGAATCAACAATTCATGGTTAATTATATAGTAGAAAATCTTACTGAATTATTGTTTGATTTGGAAGAAAAAGGAATTTGTCAAGTAAAACCAAGAGAGAATTCAGAATTTGGAAACTTTGCTTGGATTCTGGACAACAATGGACAACAAATTGAATTATGGGAACCGGTAAGTGAATGAATATTCCTATCTAACTGAGAAATATAATAAAAAAGGAGCTTTTTTCAAAGCTCCTTTTTTTGCATTTATTGCAAAAAGTTTTTTATTTTTTAATTGCAGCGATTTCTTTTTCAAGTTCGTCTTCAGCACCAGGAGTGTAACCTTGGTGAGAATATACAATTTTACCTTCAGCGTCTACAATGAACGTCATTGGTGGGTTGTTCACATTCATGGCCCTTGCCAAATCTTGGTTTTCATCTAAAATGATTTCATAAGTCCAGCCTTCACCCAAAACTTTTGGTTTTACTTTTTTCACGTTACGAGAATCATCGATGGTAACCGCGATTAATTTCACGTTGTATTTTTCTTGCCACTCAGCGTATTTAGCGTCGATAGCTTGAAGTTCTTTGATACATGGAGCGCACCAAGTAGCCCAGAAAGAAATGATGTTGATTTTTCCTGGCTCAATGCTCTTTTTAAAATCAACGCTTTCGCCGTTGATGTTTTTCACTGTTATAGAAGGAACAGTTTCAGTTTGTGCTTGAAGTGCGAAAATGCCCCCAAAAACGAAACTTAAAATTGCGATACTTTGTTTGATTTTCATTGCCCCAAATTTAATACAAAGAATATGCCAAAAACAAAACCTTTTTGAAAATTTAGGAAACACTCAAAAACTCGGTTAATTTTGCAACATGGAAAAACCTCAATTGCCATCGGGAACCCGTGATTTTTCTCCGCAAATGATGTTGAGAAGGAAATACATTCTAAACATCATGGAATCTGTATTTAAGCTGCATGGATTCGGTGCAATTGAAACCCCATCCCTCGAAAATTTAAAAACACTTCAAGGTAAATACGGCGATGAAGGAGATCAACTGCTGTTCAAAGTGTTGAACTCCGGCGATTTTTTGGCCAAGGCCAACGAACAGCACCTCGCTGAAAAAAATTCCAAAGCCATTATCCCTCAAATCGCTGACCGAGGATTGCGTTACGACCTTACGGTTCCATTGGCGCGTTTTGTTGTGATGAACCGAGATAAAATTCAATTTCCGTTTAAGCGCTATCAAATGCAGCCAGTTTGGCGTGCCGATCGCCCTCAAAAAGGCAGGTACCGTGAATTTTGGCAGTGTGATATTGACGTAGTGGGTGCAAATTCTGTGGTTTCTGAAGCCGAATTGGTGGAAATGTACCAAGAAGTTTTTGAAAAGCTGGACCTTGGAATCATTGTTCGATTTAATCACAGAGGCATTTTAGATGCCTTTTTGCCAGTTTTAGGTTCTGCTGAAAATTGGGGACAATTTATGATCATCATCGATAAAGCCGATAAAATTGGTGAAGAAGGAGTTGTGAATGAATTGATAAACAAAGGTTTATCGCATGCTGTAGATGCTTGGAAATGGCTCTGCGAAGCGCAAAAATTGGATTCCTATGAGCAAAAAATAAATGCCCTGAAATCGTATCAACCCATTCAAAATGAAGCACTTGAAAAAGGACTTTCGGATTTGAATTTGTTCTTTGGAATACTTGGGAATACCAGCAATGTTTCGCTAGATTTAACCCTCGCAAGAGGTTTGAGCTATTATACAGGTTGTGTTTTTGAAGTGGCCGTAAACGACTCTCGTATGCCTAGCGATTTTAAAATCGGTAGCATTGGTGGTGGCGGTAGATACGACAATTTAACTGGCATTTTCGGATTGAAGGATGTTTCGGGTGTGGGTGTTTCGTTTGGTTTAGACCGAATTTACGACAATCTCGATGCCGCCAATTTGTTTCCTCAAACTTTGAATGATGCCCCAACCATGATTGTGTGTGCCATGGATGATGAATCCTTGATTTTTGCTTCGCAAATTTCTAGATTGGCACGTCAAAATAATATTTCAAATGAAGTTTATCCAGGCGCAGTGAAAATTAAAAAACAATTGGACTACGCCAATGCCAAAGGATTTAAATACGCCGCAATTATTGGCGAAACAGAGCGTGAAACGCAAACTATATCCCTCAAAAATCTATTTGAAGGAACTCAAAAAAATGTACATATCAACGATTTAATCAACGAACTCAACCATGAATGATTTTTATACATTGTCGCAAGCAATTGACTTATTGCAAAATAGGGTAGAACTGACTGAAAATGTGAGACAAAAGATGCAAAAAAGTGTCGATTTTTTGCAACGTTATATGGAACAAGCAAAGGCCCCTGTTTATGGTGTAAATACTGGTTTTGGATCATTGCAAAATGTGGTTGTGTCGAATGAACAATTGAGTCAACTTCAAGAAAATTTGTTGATTACACATGCCGCTGGAGTTGGAGAACCTCTTCCTAATGAGTTGGTAGCTAATATGATGTGGTTGAAGTTGTTGAACATGAGCAAAGGTCATTCAGCCGTTAGACCAATTATCTTCGAGCGATTGGCTTACATGTACAACCATGAGGTGTTTCCGGTGGTGACGTCTCAGGGATCATTGGGGGCCTCTGGCGACCTTGCTCCATTGTCGCAAATGGTGATACCCCTTATTGGCAAGGGCAATGTAAGGGTTAACAACCAAGTTGTATCTTCGGCTTCATGGTTAAAATCGGTAGGATTGGAACCCATTGTGTTGGGTCCGAAGGAAGCCTTGGCTTTAATTAATGGTACCCAATTTATGTTGGCCCATGCAGTGAAAGCAACCAAAGAAATCACTGCTTTAAAGGCGAAATTGCCTTTGATAGCCTGCGCAAGTATCGATGCATTCGATTGCCGTTTGGAGCCTTTTAGTGATCCAATTCATCAAATTCGTCCTCATAAAGGACAAATTGAGGTTGCAAGAGAAGTGAGAACAATCTTGGCCGATTCAAAAATTGCAACGAAAATCAAGGTTCAAGTACAAGACCAATATAGTTTTAGGTGCATTCCTCAAGTGCATGGCGCATCGTATGATGCGTTTGACCATTGTTTTCAAGTTTGGGAAACGGAATTGAATGCAGTTACGGACAATCCAAACGTATTTGAAGAAGAAAACATGGTTGTTTCTGGGGGAAATTTTCACGGTCAACCTTTGGCTTTAACTTTGGACTATTGCGCCATGGCAGTGGCCGAATTGGCCAATATCAGCGAACGCCGAACGTATTTGTTGGTGAGTGGTCAACGCGGATTAAGTCCGTATTTGGCCGATGGTGCTGGTTTAGATAGTGGATACATGATTGCGCAGTACACTGCTGCCTCATTGGTAAGTCAGAACAAGCAATTGTGTTCTCCGGCGAGCGTAGACAGCATTGTTAGCAGCAATGGACAAGAAGATCACGTGAGCATGGGCGCCAATGCGGCAACCAAATTGTTGAAAGTGATTGAAAATACAAAAAATGTATTGGCAATTGAATGGTTGTGTGCTGTTGGGGGACTTAAGCAAAGGGGTGAGAAATCGTCCTCACAAATTGAAAAGATGAGAGCAGAATTTGCGAAAATGGGTTCTTATAACCACCAAGAAAATCCAATGCAAGACATCATTGCAATGGCCAGAGAATTTCTTTGGTCGACTCAATAAAAGCAATTGCAGTTTCTACTCAGCCGACTTGATGGCTTCTTTTACAACTGACCAAATTTCATCAAAACCTTGTTTGGTTTGCGATGAACTGATGATGAATGGGGGAATTTCTTCCCATGTTTCATGAAGTGCTTCTTTGATGATCTCTGAATTTTTTTCGATTTCCGAAGGTTTCAGCTTGTCTGCCTTTGTTCCCACAATTACCATCGGTATCTGATTGGCTCCACAGTCTGCAATGAAATCCAAATCAATTTTTTGTGGTGGAATTCTCAAATCCAACAAAACAAACAAACAAAATAAGTTTGGACGTTCCCTCAAATAATAAGCAATCATTTTTCCAAATGTCTGTCGCCTGTCTTTTGAAACTTTTGCATACCCATATCCCGGTAAATCACAAATTTGTAGTTCATTGTTGATGTTGAACAAGTTTAATGTTTGTGTTTTGCCCGGTGTTGAACTCGTTTTTGCTAAGGCCGTTCTCTCCGTTAACATGTTGATGAGTGATGATTTACCCACATTGCTTCGTCCAATAAAAGCAAATTCTGGCTTTTCTCTGTGGGGCATGTCTGCGTTTCGCTCCCAACTTCCAACGTATTCTGCGGTTTTGATTTTCATTTTTGATCGTTCATTTGTTTCAGGTCGACAATGAATCGCTTATATTTGCACCTAAAATTTTATTTGTGGGTACTCCAATAAAACCAAATCCGTCGTCTGAAGCTTCAAAAAAACAACAAGTTGAGGAAATGTTTGATAATATTTCTGCACGTTATGATTTTTTGAACCATTTTTTATCTTTAGGAATTGATTATTCTTGGAGAAAAAAAGTACGCAAAATTATTGAAAAAATCGACGCAAAACGAATTTTAGACGTTGCAACAGGTACAGCAGATTTGGCAATAGAATTATCGAAGATCAAAGACACCCAAATCATTGGTGTTGATATCAGTAGGGGAATGTTGGATATTGGAGATGTGAAATTGGAAAAATTAAAACTCACCAATAGAATCGTACTTCAACAAGCCGATTCAGAAAATTTGCCATTCAGCAACGAAGAGTTCGATGCAGTAACAGTGAGTTTTGGTGTGCGTAACTTTGAGAATTTGGATAGGGGATTGACAGACATGTGTCGCGTTTTAAAGAACAAGGGCAGCCTCATTGTGCTTGAATTCTCCAAACCTACAAATCCAGTATTCAGTAAATTGTACTGGTTTTATTTTAAATTTATCTTACCGCCTTTGGGTCGTTTGTTTAGCAAAGATGCAACAGCCTATACCTACCTCCCTCAGAGTGTGGCTGCATTCCCAGAAGGGGAAGAATTTTGTGAAAGAGCAAAAAATGCAGGCTTTTCAAAAGTCACTTACCAACCACTTACCTTCGGAATCTGTACGTTATACCATTGCGAAAAATAATTTTTATATCGATACTGTTGGGTCTTTCTCTTGGCTTAAAAGCCAATGGGAACGATACCTTGTATCATATTGATTATAAGTTAACGCCAAAAGATCCGTTGCGAATTTACCGAAAACATTTCTTCTGGGGAATTGCATTTTCCGCAACTCAGGCAAAAATGAAAATGCAATTGGATCCCGTTTTTTGGCAACGCAATGATTCTCTTCTCAATATTCTGCCTCAAGACCAAATGGGTGGTGGTTTCGGGGGAAGTGTGGCCTTGAGAATTGGCCGGCATTGGGAAATGAAAATGCTCACCATGCTTCAATTGCACTCCCGAAATGTGACCTACCAATGGGTGAACAAACCAGGTCCTACCATAAAAATAGAATCCATTTGTTTTGATATCCCACTTACCATGAAATATCGCTCCGATATGCCCAACAACACGGGTTTTTTTGTGTTAGGTGGCGTGCGTTGGTCTCACGACTTTCAGAGCAATGAAGATTTGGTGATTGGCAACTCGAAACCCCTAATTGCCCTAAAAAAAGACACCTACTATTACGAATTTGGTGGTGGCTTTGAATTTAGGATGGATTATGTGGATCTATCCATTGAATTTAAAATGTCGAATGGCATCAATAACGCACTTGTAAGGGTTCCCGATAGCTATTATTCTGGTTCTTTGAGCAGCATTTTGCCCCGACTTTTTAGTATTACCTTAATGGCTCAAAATTGAATTTTACAATACAACATAGAGATCCTTATTCAAAGGCTAGGGCAGGTGTGATTGAAACAGATCACGGTGTCATTGAAACCCCAATTTTTATGCCTGTTGGCACCGCTGCCACAGTAAAAGGTTTGCATAAAAATTTCCTCGAAAACGAAATAAACGCCGATATCATCCTTGGAAATACCTACCATTTGTATTTGCGTCCAGGTCTTGAAATTATGGAAAAAGCTGGGGGTATACACGGCTTTTCTAATTGGAACCGACCTATTTTAACTGATTCTGGGGGATATCAGGTGTACTCCTTATCTGGTACCAGAAAATTAAAGGAAGAAGGCGCAACCTTTCAAAGCCATATTGATGGATCTCGACATTTGTTTAGTCCTGAATATGTGATGGACATACAAAGAACCCTTGGTGCAGATATCATCATGGCCTTCGATGAATGTACTCCTTATCCTTGCGATAAAAAATATGCCGAAAAAAGCATGCACATGACCCACCGTTGGCTAGACAGATGCATGAAAAGATACCACGAAACAGAACCTAAATACGGACACCACCAAGAACTGTTTCCAATTGTACAAGGCAGTGTTTATCCAGATCTTAGAAAGCAAAGTGCAGAATATGTGATCAAACACGAGGCCGGTGGCTATGCCATTGGCGGACTATCTGTAGGGGAACCTCATGAAGATATGTACGCCATGACCGAATTGGTGTGCGACATCCTTCCAGTAGAAAAACCAAGATACTTAATGGGTGTTGGTACTCCTGAAAATATTTTAGAATCCATTGCCCTAGGTGTTGATATGTTTGATTGTGTGATGCCTACCAGAAACGGCCGTAATGGCATGATTTTTACCCGCAACGGCATTATCAATATCCGAAATAAAAAATGGGCAGACTGCTTCGATCCAATCGATTCGTGGTTGACCCCAGAATATTCATTGGCTTATTTGCGCCATTTGTTTGTTGCTGGTGAAATGCTTGGTCCCATTGTGGCAAGTTTGCAGAATTTGAGATTCTATCTTTGGTTGGTGCGTCAAGCCCGCATCCAAATCAAAAACAATGAGTTCCATATTTGGAAAGATTCCGTTTTGAAAACCATCAACCGAAAATTATAAATGAAGTTTTTTAAAGAGTTGGATCTGTATATCGCGAAAAAGTTTATCAAAACTTTTTTTGTGACCATTTTGCTCTTTATTATCATCATCATTATCTTTGATATAGCAGAAAAATTAGACGACTTCCTTCAAAAACATGCACCTGTAAGTGAAATATTTACAGTGTATTATGTGAGTTTTATACCCACATTGCTCAATACGTTTAGCCCGATTTTTATCTTCATTTCTGTTTTGTATTTTACCTCAAGATTGGCCTCCAGAACAGAGATTATTTCAATGCTTGCGGGCGGACTTTCTCTGCGGAGAATTTTGGTTCCCTACCTTGCTGTAGGCGCTCTTTTTGCCTTTGGAAGTTACATGCTCAATGCTTGGATTATCCCAATTTCTGATAAAAAAAGGGTCAAATTTGAAAATACTTATTTGAGGGACTATTGGTCGGAATCGAGATCGGCAATTTACCGCCAAATCAAACCCGGAGTTGTGATGTATATGGAGTATTTTAGTAACAACGATAGCTCTGGTATTGGAGTAACACTTGAACAATACAAAGGCCAAGAGTTATCCAGTGTTCTATTTGGAAGGTTCATTCGTTGGGAACCTGTTCAAAAAACTTGGAGATTGGAAATTGTAACTCAAAGAGAATTTTTAGCCGATGGAAATCAAAAAATTAGTACGAGACCCTTTTTGGATACACTCATCGGTTTTAATCCAGCGAATTTCTTTTTCAGAGTTGAGGACGTTCAATCGCTCAATCAAAATGAATTAACTTCCTTTATTCAAAAAGAAAAATTAAGAGGCTCACCCAATGTTCAAGCATTGGAAACTGAGAAATATAGAAGAATTGCATCTCCGTTTAGTACCTTTATACTCATTGTAATTGCCGTTTCGGTTGCGGGTAGAAAGTCTCGGGGTGGATTGGGAATTGCACTTGGGGTCGGAATCTTTGTGATTTTGTTTTTCCTGTTTTTCAGCAAGTATTTTATTAGCTTAGGAAATACCAATGTTTTGCCACCGCAGTTGGCGGTTTGGCTGCCTAATTTACTTTTTGTGCCTGTAGCGTATATATTCTACAGATTTGCACAAAAGTAAAAAAATGCGTATATTAGTAGAAATGAGAAATTTGATGATGGTTTGTTTTCTCCTGTTTTCGGGAGGAATCATGGCTCAACCGGTACCAAAGAAAAAATCATCCCCCAAAATAAAATACCCTGAAAATAAGGATTTTAGGGTCGATTCAGTGGTGCTTAGGCGGTTTTACCCGGGAGTGATGGGAGCCCCTATAGTATTCAAAGTTGATTTCTTTTGTAAAGCAAAACGGAACCTAGGGTCAAAAGTGAAGAGAGATTTTCTCAAAGTAGATTCTATTTGGATGGACGATAAACGTGCCAAATGCAACTTGTCGCTTGAAAAAATTGCCAACCCCTTAGCAAAAGGCAGAGAGTTTCAGATTGTTGCTGAATTGGTTTATCCTGCAGCCAATCGCGATTTCCCAGATCAACCCGTTGAAATTCAACCCAATGTCCCTCCAATAAAATATAAAGGAAAGATTTTGCTGCGCTATTCTGTATCTGGAAAAATATATTATGTAGACGTTCCCCAATATCAAATTGGAACCACCATTTACGCGCCTTAACCGTTATTCAACCTCGAGCACCAAGCCTTTGAGGTAATGACCCTCGGGGTGAAAAATATTCACCGGATGGTCAGGTCCTTGTCCTAAACGATGCAAAATGCGGCAATTTCTGCCCACTTCAATGGCGGCAGCAGTGACAGTATTTGCAAATAGTTTTTCATCAATCACCTGGCTACACGAAAAAGTAAAGAGCAATCCTCCGGGTTTTACCCTGGTTAAACCCAACATATTCAATCGTTTATATCCCATGGTGGCTGCATGCTTTTTTGTCAAACTTTTGGCAAAAGCAGGTGGATCTAAAACCACAATATCATAGGTCTCTTCAATGTCGCGTAGGTATTTCATTACATCCGCTTGTATGGCCAAGTGCTTGTCTGATAATTGATTCAGTGCAACATTTTCGGTAGATAAATCTACCGCAATTTGAGAAATATCGACAGATTTCACCAAACTTGCACCGCCCATCAAAGCCGCAACACTGAATCCCCCGGAATAAGAAAAGGTGTTCAGAACCGTTTTATCTTGAGCATAATGCTTCAAAAGTGACCTGTTTTCGCGTTGATCGAGGAAAAAACCTGTTTTTTGACCCGTCACCCAGTTCACTTTGAATTTCATGTGATTTTCAGTGGCAATGGTTTCCTGTTGATTGCCCAAAAGAAATTCATCTTCTATCTCTTCATCGTGCATGGCTGCGCTACTTTTGCTGTAAATATGTTCAATTTCTTGACCATAAACAGTTTGAATGGCGCGCGCAATTTCGTTTAAACTCAAATACATGCCGTCTGTATGTGCTTGAATAACAGCAGTGTTGGCGTAGATATCGACAATCAAACCGGGCAATAAATCGCCTTCACCATGCACCAAACGATAAGCATTTGTAGGGTGTTGAATGCCTAAATTCAATTTTTCGCGCAAATTTTTACAATTTTGTATGCGGGATGTCCAAAATGCATCGTTAATTTCCTGTTGGGTGAAAGAAAGCACCCTGATGCTGATGCTGCCGTCGCCAACATGTCCGCATGCCAACCAGTTGTCGAAAGCGTCGTAAACTTGAACGATTTCGCCAGATGAACACGGATCCATGCTCTGAATTGCGCCACTAAATATCCATGGATGTTTGCGCGTGATGGCAATTTCTTTGCCTTTTTTTAGGATTGCTTTTTTCACAATGAAGGTGCAAAGTTCAAGGAAAAGTTAGACATTTGAAAAATGTCGTTGAAACTTATCGAAATAATTCGTGAAATTGAATCCGTTGCACCATTGTCGCTGCAAGAATCTTACGACAATAGCGGACTTCTCATTGGCGATGTGAATATGGACATTCATGCTGCTTTGGTTTGTTTGGATTGTACGGAATCTGTTGTAGATGAGGCAATTGCAAAAGGTTGCAATTTGATTGTTGCCCATCACCCAATTATTTTTGGTGGGCTAAAAAAATTGGTCGGGCAAAATGAAGTGCAGCGCGTTGTGGTGAAGGCCATTCAAAATAACCTCGCCATTTATGCGTGTCATACCAACCTCGATAACGTTCTTTTAAACGGTGTGAATGGAAAAATCGCGCAAAAATTAAATCTTGAAAACACGCAAGTGTTGTTGTCAAAAGACAATTTACTGTACAAATTGGAAGTTTTTGTGCCTGTGGAGCACGCCGATGTCCTCAAGAAAGCGCTGTTCGCCGCTGGAGCTGGAAACATTGGGAACTACAGTGAATGTTCTTTTTCTTTTGAGGGACAAGGGAGTTTCAGGCCAAATGATGGGGCGAACCCAACATTGGGAGAAATTGGTGAAATGGAGCAGGTGAATGAAACCAAGATTGAGGTTGTGTTTCCTAAATGGGTCAAATCTAGAGTCTTAAATGCAATGTTTTTCGCTCATCCATACGAAGAAGTCGCTTACCAAATTTTAAGCACCGAAAATGGTGTGAATGGCTATGGAAGTGGGGTAGTGGGGTATTTGAAAGAACCTATGTTGGAACAAGATTTCTTGTCGTATTTGAAAGAGAAAATGGAGTTGGATGTGTTTAAATATACACGTTTTACTGGTAGAGAGGTGAAAAAGGTGGCAATTTGTGGGGGCTCGGGTGCTTTTTTAATTGGCAAAGCCAAGGCCGAACAAGCCGATGTTTACATCAGTGCAGATATCAAATACCATGAATTTTTCGATGCAGAAAACCAGCTGCTCATTTGCGATATTGGTCATTTCGAGAGTGAAAAATATACGATTGAGTTAATTATAGAGATTTTATCAAAAAAATTCCCTAATTTTGCAACCATTTTTGCACAAACTAATACCAACCCTATTCAATATTATCGATAAACATGGACGTAACCGTTGAGAAAAAACTACAAGACCTTTGGAAATTGCAACAAATTGACAATAAATTAGACAATTTGAGAGCGGTTTTAGGTGAATTGCCGATGGAAGTATCGGATTTGGAAGATGATATTGCTGGACTCGAAACCAGAGTAAATCATATCCAAGAAGAAATTGGCAATTATAACCAAGAGGTTGCGAATAAAAAATTGGCTATCAAAGATTTTCAAAGATTAATTGAAAAATACGAAGAGCAATTAAACAATATTAAAAACAGTCGTGAATTTGAAGCAATCGACAAAGAAAAAGAAATCGCTGGATTGGAGATTTTGTCGGCTGAAAAGAAAATTCGTGAATTTGGCAAGCAAATTGAATCAAAATCTGAAGTTCTTGTTCAAACTCAGGCTGCATTAGATAGTCGTAAAGCTGACTTGGAATTCAAGAAAGCAGAGTTGACAGAAATTGAAAAAGAAAACGAAGAAGAGATTCAAAAGTTGAACAAAGACCGTGAAGGTGCTGCTAAGAAATTGGACGATCGTTATTTCCGTGCATACCACAGAATTCGTGAAAACATGAAGAATGGTGTTGCCGTGGCTCCAATTATGCGTGGATCGTGCGGTGGATGTTTCTCTAAGATTCCTCCTCAACGTCACTCTGATATTCGTGCACATTACAAAATCATTGATTGTGAACATTGTGGTCGTATTTTGGTTGACCAACACATCAGTGGTATCGCAGCATTCGCTGAAGTGAAGGAAGAAAAACCAATGCGCAGAAAAATGCGCTTAACCGCTAAATAAAAAAAAGGGGCTTAGGCCCCTTTTTTTATGTTTAAAGTTGAAAGTTTAGGGTTTAAAGTTGTCATTCAAAGTTTATAGTTCCAGTTCAACGTTTTGCAACAATCCCTCTAATCTCCCTAACCCTTCTAATCCTATAACCTTAAATTTACAGTTGAAAGTTTAGGGTTTAAAGTTGTCGTTCAAAGTTTTGTACCAATCCCCCTAATCTCCCTAATCATTTTAACCCCTTCTAAACCTTTAATACTGCTCCTTCTCATTCGGGAAATCCACCGATTTTACATCGGCAATGTATTGTTGCACCGCCCCTTTGATATCGTCGTAGAGATTCAGGTAGCGACGTAAAAATCTAGGGTTGAATTCATTGTTGATTCCCAACATGTCGTGCAAAACCAAAACTTGACCATCAACACCGTTTCCAGCACCAATGCCAATAACAGGGATGCTCACAGATTCTGCTACTTTTTTGGCCAAATCAGCAGGTATTTTCTCCAGAACTAAGGCAAAACATCCCGCTTCCTCGAGTAACTTACTGTCGCGAAGCAATTTTTCAGCTTCCTCATTTTCTGTGGCTCTAACTGTATAGGTTCCAAATTTATAAATGCTTTGTGGCGTTAAACCCAAATGTCCCATCACAGGAACACCTGCTGTTAAAATACGTTTGATACTTTCAATGATTTCTTCTCCACCTTCCATCTTGATGGCGTGAGCTCCGCTTTCCTTCATGATTCTGATGGTGCTATTCAAGGCTTCTTTCGAGTTTCCTTGGTAGCTACCGAATGGCAAATCTACAACCACGAGAGCTCGGTTGATACCACGAACAACGCTGCTTGCGTGGTAAATCATCTGATCTAAAGTAATTGGCAATGTGGTTTCATGTCCCGCCATCACATTCGATGCGCTATCGCCTACCAAAATGACGTCAATTCCGGCAGCATCAATAATACGAGCAGTAGAAAAATCATAAGCTGTGAGCATTGAAATTTTTTCCCCCCTTGCCTTCATCTCATGAAGTACGTGGGTGGTTATTTTTTTGTCTTCCTTGTGAACTGACATAATCTTAGTTTCTTACACAAAGTTGAGAATTAATCTTGGTTTCTCTAAACGATTCGACAGAATATTTGCATTTCTTGCAAAAAAAAGAGCAGACTCAAAGTATTTTACGCAAAACTTACAAGAGAGTTCATGCAGTTTTGGTTATATTTGTCGTTTCTTATTCACCTATTCATGATCACTCGTAAGCACATTCATTCATTTTTATTTTTAGGGACATTCCTCAGCTTTTTGGTGGGTGGATTAACTTCTTGCGACAATGAAGTGGATATCAATGCCGATTGGAAAGAAACAATCATTGTATACAGTTTGCTCGATGTGAATGATTCCATACAATATGTAAAAGTAAACAAGGCTTTTTTGAACGAGAAGCAAAGCGCTTATCAGGTTGCCAAAAATTCAGACAGTCTCTACCTCGATTCTGTAAAAGTAACCCTAACAGATTTGTACACTGGTGAGGTTATCACGCTTGAAAAAACCAACAAACTCAAAAAAGTGGATGGTATTTTTGCAAACGACGTCAATTACTTGTGGCAAACTACCAAGAAATTGGCGGAGGACCGCGAATATGAAATCAATGTGAGAAATCCGAGAACAGGAACTTCCGTTAATTCGCGCACCAGAACAGTTAAATCAGCCAACATCCGCGCTCCTTTTACAAGTCCTAAATCAGTCTTTTCTCTCGGTACCGACTACATCACAGTGATGTGCGCCCCGGGTTTAAATGCAAAAGCGTATGATGTGAAATTTTTGGTTAAATACGAAAAAATCAATGTTCACGATACCACAGTGAAGGAAGTGAATACCATTGTTTGGAACATGGTGAATAATTTCCCAGTGAGTGGCAGCGGTGATATCATTCGTAAAATTGAGAAAACGGCATTTTTTCAGTTTTTGGGGAATACTCTGAAAGCTGACCCTAATTACCAACATCGCATCCTTTCTGTTGGGACTATCTTTTATGGTGGCAATCAAAATCTGGTAGATTATATTTCTGTGAATGAACCTTCTATTGGAATTGTTCAAAAACAATCGGAATACAGCAATGTTGTAGGCGGTTTGGGTTTGTTTGCCAGCCGTTGTACCCAAATCACCACCGATATTAAATTTGACCCGTCTTCGGTGTCCCTCCTAAAAATAAACCAATATACCAAGGATTTGAACTTCATTCGATAGGTGGTTTGTCACGACAGTTTGACTTTTTAATTTGATATTTCTATCAGAAAACTGACAGTTTCTGACAATTCGGCAGTTTTTTGATTGATTTTGTAGTTGGCACTTCCTTTGATATAAAGAGGGAAAGGAAACTTAAAAATCATGAGTAAAATAATTGGAATTGACTTAGGAACAACCAACAGTTGTGTAGCCGTTTTAGAAGGAAATGAGCCAGTGGTAATTGCGAACAGCGAAGGTCGCAGAACCACGCCATCAATTGTTGCGTTTATGGACAATGGTAATGGTGAGCGCAAAGTAGGTGACCCTGCAAAACGTCAAGCCATTACAAACCCTACCCACACTGTGCAATCGATCAAACGTTTTATGGGTGAAAAATATTCATCTATGATCAATGAAATGGGACGTGTACCATATGAAGTGGTGAAAGGTGACAACGATACTCCGAGAGTGAAAATTGGCGATCGTCAATTTACCCCTCAGGAAATTAGTGCAATGGTGCTTCAAAAAATGAAGAAAACTGCCGAAGATTACCTTGGACAAGAGGTAACACGTGCGGTGATTACTGTACCTGCTTATTTTAATGACGCTCAACGTCAAGCAACAAAAGAAGCCGGTGAAATTGCAGGTTTGAAAGTTGAACGTATCATCAACGAACCTACTGCAGCTGCTTTGGCTTATGGTTTAGATAAAACCGATAGAGATATAAAAATTGCTGTTTACGATTTGGGTGGTGGAACTTTCGACGTTTCTATCCTTGAACTTGGCGACGGTGTATTTGAGGTGAAAAGTACTAACGGTGATACCCACCTTGGGGGAGATGATTTCGACCAAGTAATCATTGATTGGTTGGCCGACGAATTCAAATCTGATGAAAATATCGATTTGCGTAAAGATCCAATGGCTTTGCAGCGTTTGAAAGAAGCTGCTGAAAAAGCGAAAATTGAATTGTCAAGCAGCTCTGAAACCGATATCAACTTGCCTTATGTAACTGCAGTTGATGGTGTTCCAAAACATTTGGTGCGCAAACTTACAAGAAGCAAATTCGAACAATTGGCTGAATCGTTGATTCAAAGAACCCTAGAGCCATGCAAAAAAGCATTGAAAGATGCTGGAATTTCTGCAAATCAAATCGACGAAGTGATTTTGGTGGGAGGTTCTACACGTATCCCAGCAATTCAAAAATTGGTAGAAGATTTCTTCGGAAAAACACCAAGTAAAGGTGTAAATCCAGACGAAGTGGTAGCAATTGGTGCTTCAATTCAAGGTGGTGTGCTTACAGGTGAGGTAAAAGATATCCTCCTATTAGACGTAACACCTTTAAGTTTGGGTATCGAAACAATGGGCGGTGTGATGACAAAAATGATTGAGTCGAACACAACCATCCCTTCTAAGAAAACAGAAACGTTTTCAACAGCTGCAGACAATCAGCCTTCCGTTGAAATTCATATCATACAAGGTGAGCGTCCAATGGCTGCCGATAATAAAACAATCGGTCGTTTTATCTTAGATAGCATTCCGCCAGCACCAAGAGGTGTCCCTCAAATTGAAGTAACATTCGATATTGACGCAAACGGTATTTTGAATGTAAGTGCAAAAGATAAAGCTACTGGAAAAGAGCAAAAAATCAGAATTGAAGCAAGCAGTGGTTTGAGCAAGGAAGACATTGAAAAAATGAAGAAAGAGGCGGAAATGAACGCTGAAGCTGATTTGAAGCGCAAAGAAGAAGCGGATAAGATTAACGCAGCTGATTCATTGGTTTTCAATACTGAAAAACAATTGAAAGAGTACGGTGATAAATTGCCAGCTGAAAAGAAAACCACCATCGAAGAAGCTGCTGCTAAATTGAAAGAAGCCGTTGCTGCCAAGAACTTCGCGGATATGGATACCCATTCACAAGCCCTGAACGATGCTTGGCAAGCTGCAAGTCAAGACATGTACAACGCAACTGGTGGACAACCAGGTGCTGAAGGTCAAGAGAATCCAAATGCAGGAAATGCAGGTGGATCAAAGGCCGACGAAGTACAAGATGTTGATTTCGAAGAAGTGAAATAATTAACTTGAAGTTTAATGTATCAAAAAGAGCCACCATTGTGTGGCTCTTTTTGTTTATCTCTGTTAGTTGTATCTTTGTAAAAATGAAAAAATTGATTCGCCTAATTTGGGGTTCAACGGCATTGCTTCTTTTTGCGTGTCAAAACAATACAAAAAATGAACAAGTTGTTGAAAGTCATCGCGATAATGATACCGTGGCAGTTGTTGATCTTGCAAAAATCGATACCTCAAAATTGGCCTCATTTTCGGTAGATAGCCTCAAAATGTGTGCAGCTTTTCAAACTGCGGCTAATGAATTTACCACTGGATATAAATTGAAAAATGTGGCGACTTACGCAAAATATTCCCATCCAACCATTATCAAAATGAATGGTGGGGTTGAGCAATTTAAAAAGAGAATGTCGGAACTGGTAAAATTGGATACCCTGAAATTTGGAAAAATGCTCACTGGCCCTGTAAAAAGGGTAGAAGCGGCCATTGATCCCAAAGGGAATGTAACCGGCTGGTATTGCTTAATGCCTGTTCAACGCTGGCCAATGAATGGAAATAACAATGAAATCAAAGTTCAATGGTTGGCCGGCCAATCTTTGGATCATGGAAAAACCATTTATTTTGTTGATATCACAGGAATTCCAAAAGAGAAGATTTACCAACTGATGCCCGATTATCATTTTTTGCTCGACAGAGAATTAAATCGCTAAGTGATATACGAAAAAAGGCTGCTTCAATATGAGGCAGCCTTTTTTTATGATGAACAGGATCGATTATCCTTTGTTTGCTTTTGCGTGATCGGCTAAGAACTGTGCCAACCCAATATCGGTTAATGGATGTTTCAAAAGTCCTAAAATAGCACTTAGAGGACAAGTTACAACGTCGGCTCCGTGGGTAGCAGATTGAACGATGTGCAAAGGATTGCGCACGCTTGCTGCCAAAATTTGAGTTTCATATCCTTGTACTGCATAAATTTCGGCAATACTTTTGATAAGATCCATTCCATCCCAAGAAATATCGTCGATACGACCAATAAAAGGAGAAAGGTAGGTAGCGCCAGCTTTCGCTGCAAGAATGGCTTGTCCGGGACTAAATACCAAGGTGCAGTTAGTGCGAATTCCTTTTCTGGTGAAATATGAAATGGCTTTGATACCATCTTTAATCATTGGAACTTTTACCACGATGTTTTCGTGTAAAGCCGCCAATTTTTCTCCTTCGGCAATCATTCCCTCGTAATCGGTGGAAATCACTTCAGCAGAAACATCACCATCTACAATTGCACAGATATCTTTGTAGTGTTGCATCACTGCAGCTTCTCCTACAATTCCTTCCTTTGCCATTAACGACGGATTGGTGGTTACACCATCTAAAATGCCCAAATCATTCGCTTCTCTGATCTGATCTAAGTTTGCGGTATCAATAAAGAATTTCATGTCCTGCAAATTTACGACGTGTTTCCTTCTAAGTGAAAGAAAGTCATGCACAATTTTTCAATATTCTACGATTTTTCATGTACTTCCGTCGGTATTTTCCTTTTTTATGAGGGACATTTGTTTATTTTTGTATATCGATTGAGTGAAGAAAATTCAACAAAAAATCACTTTTTTAAAAACTATTTGATTCAATTATTGGTTAGTATTACACAATGAGCCGAAAAGTAGCCGTATACAGAACCGCACACTTCAATGCTGCACACCGTTTGAATGTGCCTCAATGGTCAGTAGAAGAGAATAAAGCTTTTTTTGGTTTGTGTAACCACGAAAATTACCACGGACACAATTACGATGTTCAGGTTTGTGTGGAAGGGGAAGTAGATGAAGTTTCAGGATATTTGATCGACATGAAAGTATTGAAAAAGTACATTGAAGAGGAAGTGACAGATGCTTTCGATCATAAAAATTTGAATCTCGATGTTCCCGAATTTAAAGAGTTGAACCCAACGGCAGAAAACATTGTTTGGGTCATTTGGAAAAAATTAAGAAATAGATTGGATGAACGCTACGAGCTGAGTGTAAGGCTCTATGAAACTCCACGTAACTTTGTAGAATTTAATGGAAAATAAATTGAATAAGATTGTGTCTCAATGGGATGAAATGGGTGATTCTCATGTTGGTAGTTCTAAGGATACTCCTTTGAGAGAAGATGCCTTTGCAATGGATGATCAACTTAAAATTGAACTCATTGCCAAGCATTTTAAAGAAATTATGCATGTCTTGGGTCTGGATTTAACCGATGAAAGCCTAAAGGGCACACCTCAAAGGGTTGCCAAAATGTTCATCAATGAGCACTTTAAGGGATTAGATCCGAAAAACAAACCCCATCCAACCTTGTTTGAAAACAACTTCGGTTATCAAGAGATGTTGGTTGAAAGGGATATTTCTTTCCACTCAACTTGCGAGCATCATTTTGTTCCAATTTATGGAAAGGCCCATGTTGCATATATCAGCAGTGGCAAGGTTATTGGATTGTCGAAATTAAACCGCATTGTTGACTACTATTCAAAGCGTCCGCAAGTTCAGGAACGACTCACCATTCAGGTAGCAGAGGAATTGAAGGATGTGCTTCAAACCGAAGATGTTGCAGTAGTAATGGATGCAAAGCATTTATGCGTGGCAAGCAGAGGCATCAAAGACATTACCAGTTCAACGGTAACAGCGAGCTACCACGGAAAATTCAACGATTTGGAAACCCGCGCAGAATTCCTCAAATACATTGGTTTTTCTGAGGGATAATTTCCTGAACGATAACCTCATTTACTTAAATAAAAAAAACGGCCAAGTTTCTTGGCCGTTTTTTTATGGGTGGGATATTGTAAATTCTAAAATGATATCAAAAAGATTTCCGTTTATTTAATTTGTTGGCCTTCTGGTATAATACTATAATACTCCCCAGTTGTTGGACCAAAGTTTAGTGGTGCTAAGTTAATATTTTGTTTTGAATTATGCAGCATTTTGGCTTAAAGATATTGAATATGCTTCATTGGGTTTCATTCCAATTGTCTGGTGTTTCTTGTTGTGATAATACTCGATATAGGTCTGAACTCCTTCAAATAGTTCAAGACCTGTATCGCAAGGGTTCAGATAAA
>JACCED010237386.1_pt1 | contig 37077 bp, 36 predicted proteins | sample 7455021 | NCBI WGS metagenome assembly JACCED01 (sample SAMN15323456, study PRJNA562643) | freshwater metagenome | isolation source: river surface water | place: USA:Blue River Watershed | collected 2017-08-19
AAAAACGATTTTATTTCGGAGACTTTAAAATATGAAAACCGAGAAATTCCCCATTTCATTATTTTAATTTATTTCATTCTTTATATTCAAATAATTATTTTAATTAAGTTATTTTTAAAAATTATATATTTCAAAATAAATTTAATTAATTATTATATTAAAAATGGTAATAATATAAAAAATAATTAATATATTTAATTATTTTATACTTTCAATATTTTAAGAGTATAAATTTTTTATTCTTAAATAAATTGTAAATAGAAAATAGATATAAAGAACTTATTTTATTATAATTATATATAAAAAAATAATTTTAATTAAAAATGAATAATAAACATACATATCATATTTGTCATTATTGTGTTGAATATAAAACACGGTTTAATCGAGATATGCATAAACATTTTGATAGAAAAAATAGATGTGATTGTAATACATTATTATCATATGAAGAATCTAAATTATTAACATTACATAAAAAATATGTTTTTTTATTTGACCCTATAAATTTAATTAAAGATGATTATTTATTTATTATTAATAATTATAATGACCAAATTAATTATATTTATCCAAATTTTAAATTAATCAAAACAAATGAATTAATTTTAAATAATAAAAAAATAGAAGATTTAACTGATAAAAATATAAAAGATTTAAATAATAATTTAATTTTAATAAATGAAAATAATAATATTGATAAAAGTGGTGAAAAAATAGATGAAATTGATGAATTATATTATGACAAAACTAAAAATAAATATATTTGTAATATTTGTTTATCTGAATATACATCTAAACAAAATATGAAACATCATTTAATGAATGAAAAAAAATGTTTACAAAAATTACAATTAAAAAAATTAATAAATAAAAGAAAAGAATATTCAAAACAATTATTAAACAATGAATTAGAAATTAATAATTTATACGCTTCACATACAAATAATTTAACAAATAATTCAACAAATATTCAAGTACAAAATAATTTAAATAATGTAAATAATATTCAAAATATTAATAATAACAATAATAATACTCATAATAGTACATATCATTTATCCGTAAATGATTTTGTAAATGACCGTTATGATTTAACCCATATTAAAGATTCATTTTATGAACAAAAAGATTTTTTTATTTATCCAAATTTATTAAATATGATTATGCAAAATAAAAAGAATCATAATCTTTTTTTTGCAAATGGTGAAGCCGTTTTTTATAGCGATAATGAACTTAATAAAATGAGTTCTGATAAAGCCGGTTACTTAATTCTTGATAAATTAAGTCAATCTTTTGATGAACTTATTTATAAACAAGATGAAGAAGCTCGCGAATATTTTAAATTCATTTCGAAATATTATTATGTACTTAAAGGTCATTATAAACATGATACTATTTTTAAAGATTATGATGTTGATGCTCGCCAATTTTTTTACACTTCTCAAGGTAATTTATTTAGAAGTCGTGATAAATATTTAACTAAAATTATTGGTACTGTAAATAAATTTAGTGATGAAATGCGAACACAAATGAATATTGATGGACTTGATATTAAAAATATTCCATTAATTAATCCAAATATTGAAGATTTTGCTTCTGTTCGTATGAGATATCGTGATTTAAAGGATAAGGATTAACAGAAGTTAACAATGATTAACAAAAAATCAAGATTATTTTTATTATTTTTAATATTATATAATAATAATTATTATTATATAATATGAGAAACCAATGGTTATCTATATTACTTCAAATCACAAATCCAGTAATAAATGGTTTTATAAATAAAGATATAAAATCTATTTTCCCTATTCATTTTAGTGCTCATTTATCTAAAGATGATAAAAGAAGAAATCAAACTGAAATAGTTTTTATTGAACTTTTTAGTAGAACGCTTTTAGGAATTTCCATATTATTCCAAAATGAAGAATCTATATATAAAAATAATCTTAATGATTTATTTCAAAATGTATTATTTATGATTAATACTACTTTTTCTGGTTATTTAGACTTTTATCATTCTTCTATTACTGACCAATTAATTGTTGAAATGGCAAATTGTGCTTTAGCTTTTATTCGTGCTCCGTATTTATGGAATTCTTTACATCCATTAATTAAAAATAATATATTAAAAATTATGTATTATTCCATTACTAAATTTAAACCTCATATGAATAATTGGCTTTTATTTGAAGCACTTATTGAAATATTTTTATATAAAAATCAAAAAATAAAAATATTAAATAAAACATTATTGAATATACGAGTTATTGAATCTTATTACATTGGAGATGGTTGGTATAAAGATGGACCACTATTTCATATGGATTTTTATAATTCATATGTAATATTACCTTTTTTAATTACGATTTATCAAGAATTACATTTATTAAATTATCAAAATAATGGAATTTTATTTAAAAATTTATATCAAAAAACATTATTAAAAATACAAAAACATTCTGAATTTTTAGAACGTTTAATTGGAATAGATGGTTCTTTTCCAATATTTGGACGAAGTGCTGTTTATAGAAGTGCCGTTTTTCACGCATTGGTAACTAATGTATATATTTCAGAATTACCACAAACTCTTTCTTATGGACAAGTACGAGCTGGTTTAAACGCAGTAATTATAAATATGTTTCAAAATGAAAAAATAAAAATAGTAGATGAGCACGGGTTTTTAACATTTGGATTTAGTGGATTTCAACCCCAACTTGCTGATGAATATTCAAATAGTGGAAGTGTTTATTTTGCATTACTTATATTTATGCCATTAGGATTAGATGAAAATAATATTTTTTGGAGCAGTAATGAAGAAGATTGGAGTCAAAAGAAATTATATAATGGAAATAGTATAAATCGTGATAAATCAATAAAATGAATTATTTTTTTTACAAAAATGAATTATTTTTTTTACAATTTTATTTTGAATAAAAATAAAGTGTTTTTAAGATTTCTACTTTAGCACCATCATTATAATAAGGTGACCCTTCTACATTTTCCGTTCCAGCAATATCTAAATGGACCCAATCAACTGTTTTTCCACTTTTATCTTTTGGCACAAATTGTGATAAAAATGCTCCAACCGTTATTGCTCCTGATTTACCGCTTTTACTTACATTTCTTATATCAGCAATTTCCGATTTTAACTCTTCTAAATATATATCCCACATTGGTAATTCCCATATATGCTCGTGATACTTTTTACCAATATTCATAATTTCACGATTTATTGTATAATTATTTCCCATAATAACAGATGATTTATTACCAAAAATATGAGCAGTTTCTCCAGAAAGTGTTCCCATATCAACAATTAGTTGTGGATTATATTTTTTACAATAACTCATACAATCGGCAATAATTAAACGTCCTTCAGCATCTGTATTCATTATTTCTACACTTAATCCACTATGAGAAATAACAACATCACTTGGGCGAATTGCATTTTCACTAACCATATTTTCAACCAATGGTAATAAAGCAATATAATGACCAGAAGATTTTAATAAAGAGTGAGCTTTTATTAATCCATACATAATTGCTGATGCAGACATATCAAATTTCATTTCTTCCATAGTACGTGTTTTAATACTATATCCACCAGAATCAAACATTACACCTTTTCCAATAAAACATATTGGTTTCTCACTTTTAGATCCTTTATACTCAAGAAGTACTAAAGCACAATCTTGATTAGCACCTTGATTAACAGCAAGAATGAGGTTCATTCCGAGTTTTTGAAGCATTTTTTTAGATAAAATTTTCATAGAAATATTTTTAGGTAAAAAGAGTTTCATATATTTAATATAATCTTTAATGCGAAGTAAATTTGAAGGTAAATTCATATAATTACGAATTTCATTATGAATAGTAGATAGTGTAATATAATTTTGGATACTTTTAAAAACACTTTTTTTAGGATGATAAAAATAAATATTTTGTTTTTTACTACTTTCTTTTTTATTACTTTTTAATAAATCAAATTTATAATTACCTAATATAATACCACTTACTAAATGATGAATATATAGATCATTATTATTTTTTAATAAATGAATAATTACATTTTTATTTTTCTCAGTATCTTCATAATTACTTAATTTTTTACCAATTATTAAACCAATTTCATATAATAAATCGTGATTACATTCTTTTTGAGTACCATATCCAACAAAAACTAATTTAGTATTTTCCAAATAATGTGTAACTATTTCATTTTTTTTACCATGAAAATCATGAAATAATTGTTTTGGAAATGATTTAATAGCAAATAATTTAGCAATTTCTTGTAATTGACTTTTAAAAGAAGTACAAAGGAAAAAGATATGTGTATCAATATTTTTGGTAACGTGTTTACAAATGGGTTTATAAAGAATAGAAGTAAGATTATTTAATTTTAACATATTTTATATATTTTAATTTAAAATAAAAATAAATTAAACCTATATGTAAAATAGATAATTTAAATAATTATTTATTTTTAAAATGAAAGATAAAAAAAGTATAAAAAAAATAAAAAGTAAAAAAGATATTAAAGAGCAATTAATTAAAATATTTTCTACATTATATGACTTTCATTCTACTCTTGGAAGTCGTGGTAATTTAGCAACAAAATACCGTGTTTCATCTTATGCTAAAATACTTACAACTTTAAATAGTATAGAAACTCCTATATATAGTTCTGAAGATTTAAAAGATATGGAGCATATTGGTAAAAGTACATTAGAAAAAATTGATATTATAGTAAAAACGGGAACACATCCATTATATGAAACAGTTCTTAAAAATGATGAGTTTAAAATATTATTAGAATTACAAAAAGTGCGTGGAATTGGTCCTCAAAAAGCATATGCTTTATATAAAGATGGTTATAATAATGTAGATTTATTGCGAAACGATGTAATAAATGGAATGTATAAAGTTGATGAAAATTTAAAATATTCATTAATCTATTACAAAGATTTAAATAAAAAGATTAAAAGAGTTGAAATAACGCAATTTACAAATTATTTAAAAAGTGATTTAAAGTTAAATATAATCAATAGTGGAAGCTATCGAATGGGAAAATTATATAGTGGAGATATTGATTTATTATGTGTAATTAAAAATGTAATTGAAATAAAGAGTATAATAAAAAAATTAAAAACAACTGGTTTATTTAAACATATATATAATGAAAGTGTTAAAAAGATAAATGGTATTATAGAAAATCCACTAACACATAAAGTTCATCAAATGGATATTTTATTTGTGCGAAAAAATGAAGTACCATGGATGTTATTATATTTTGGAAGTGGAAAGGAGTTTTCAAAACGTATTCGTTTACACGCATTACAAAAAGGGTATAAATTAAATGAACGCGGATTATATGATCTTAAAAGTGGTTTACGTATTAAATTTAACCCAAAAACAGAACGTGAAATATTTACGTATCTTGATTATCCTTATATAATACCAGAAAAACGATAATTTTATAAAAAAAAATGATGGATATAAATCTTTAAGCATAGTTGTTAAATTATAAGAATAACATATATATACAATCGGATTACTAAAAAGTTAGTATTATCGATTTTTTTTCAAAGCGCTCTCAATTTTATTCAAACGAATACCAAAATAATGAACTCTTTAACTGAAACTGCTGACGTAGAACTTTCTACAAGCAATTCTATTCAACAAACTGCTGCTCAAATATCCAGTTTTATTAATATAACAAATAATGGTCAAAATTTACTTGAAGACCAAAATGATTTTGAAAACCTTGTTGCTCAACCCAATCGTGGTTTAAAGCGTCCTTTTCAATCGGATGATGATGATGAATATATATCTCCTGAAGAAACTGCTCGTAGAGCAGCTGCATTTGCAAAATATCGTCGTCAAGAAGAAAAACGTAGACGTAAAGCTGAAGCTGAATTGAATCAAATTAATGCTATACGTGCTGCGTCAGGAAGACCTCCTTCGCGTAGTGCTGCAAGAGCATCTGATTCAAATCGTCGTGCAAACGATGAAGCTGGAAGAGTATATGATAAAAAACTTTTAGACGATATGGGTACATCTATTGGATATGACTATGTCACCAAAGCTGGTACATCAAGAAAAGTTTAGTTGAAAATAAAAATAAAAATAAAAATAAAAATAAAAATGAAAAAAAAGTATATATATAAAAATATAAATATAATTTTATATGGTCCCATATGGGTGTCAGCATAGTGAGAATCTATTATTAGCGGCAAAATCCAAAAAAGTTATATTCTATATATAGGGTCCCGTATGGGCGTCAGCACAGTGAGAATCTGTTATTAGCGGCATAATCCCTTATCATAAAATAAAAATAATAAAAATAATAAAAATATTATGAAATATAATTGCAAATATAAGATAATAATTTTTTAGTATTAATTTTATTAATAATTCCTTCATAAAAAATATTATATAAACTATTATCTATTAGCCTCATTTTTTCAATTAATTTTCGTACTAATCTATATGATGGTAATTTTTCAATTTCTTTTTTACCAAATAATAATTCTAAACCAACAATACAAATAGAATATGATGGAATTTGGGAAACCAAAGCTGTTCCAGAATATGGCCAAATAAAATATTTTTGACTAATAGAATCATTATAATCAAAAATATAAGTATCTAATTTAGGAATATGATTATTATATATATGTTTAATTAAACCGAAATCAATAACAATTAAATTTTCATATGAAATATTTTCATTACTTTTTAAAAACATAATATTATTAATTTTAAAATCTAGATTATATATTTTAAATTCATCTTCTAAATAAATAGATGCAATAGATAAATATTTCATAATATTTAATACAAAATAAATTCCAAATGGAATATTTGGTATATTATTATGAACAATATTTTCAAAATTATTATTTGAAGATTCTAAATCAATTAATTGATTATTTTTAACAGGAACTACTTTATAAAATGGAATGCATAGCGGTAATATAACAAAATATGTATTATTTTCTATTTTAACATTATTTGTTAATTGAGTATTTAATCGATTATATTCATCTAATCTTGGAATAGTATATTTAATATTTTCTTTTATAACTCCAATAGCATATGGTTGTAAAATGTGATTAATTGATTTTTTATGTATATCCATATTTTTTTTTAATAATTCGAAATAAAATAATAATTCGCGATTTTCATTATTTTTAGGTAATAATTCAGGTTCATTTGTAGATAAATCAATATGACCTAATGTGCAATTTTTAAATATTTTAATTGCATAATCTTTATTTAATTTATAAACAATTCCATAACTACCTTCCCCTATTTCATTTTCAAAGTTCAATTTTATAATTTTATCTTCAGGATATTCAACTTTATTTTTCGATAAAATTATTTGAACATTAGATGTAAACAACATTTTTACACGACTATTTTAAAAAGATATTTATAATATTTTTTCTGAAAAAATATTATAATTAATTATATATTTTTTTAAATAAATTTACTATAAATATCATTGAATGAAATAAAATGGTTTTCTATTTCTTTACTTTCAATAATGGATTGAATACTTTCTTTTAATGAAGTATACCAATCAAAAGTATCATCATAAACATCTTCTTGAAAAATGCGAATCATAGAATAATCATTATTATTTGCACATTCCATTTTATAACTATCTCTTTCATATTGTTGTTCAGGAGAAGTCCAATTAGCAACTTGTCTAAAATGTTGTGCTCCATCTAATTCAATAATAATTTTATGATTTTCTAATACAAAATCAAATGGTAAATATTTGTTTGTAATTGGATTTTTACACCAATTTGCCTTAAATTGATGTTTAATATTGGGAAATTCTATTTTTAATATTCCAAATAATTTTTCTTCGGTTTTATTTTTACAAACAGAACACCAACGCCCTTTTGAAATTAAATTTAATGATGTATCAAATATATGATTTTTATTACAAATAAAAAAATATTTTTTACCAGAAGACTTAAATACATCTCTTGGTTTTAATTTATTTTTATCACTCCAATATTTTGATTTTTCGTGTGAAGCAAATGATTTTTCAAAACAATTTTTACAATTTTCATCATTACATAATTTTTGATTAACACAAAACGCGCACCATTTTTCATTAACAATTGAATGTAATTCAGTTTTAAATTCATGACCACATTTACAATCGAATAAATATTTTTTATTAGAAGATTTAAAAACTTTTCTTGGTTTTAATTCATTTTTTTTACTCCAATATTGTGATTTTTCATGTGAAGCAAATGATTTTTCAAAACAACTTTTACAATCTTCGTTATTACATAAAATTTTTGATGATTTGCAACAATATTGACACCATTGGTTTCGTTTACCTGTTATAGAATACAATATTTTTTGAAATTCATGACCACATTTACAATCAAATAAATATTTATTTTCACTACCTTTAAAAACTTCTCTTGGTTTTATTTTGTTTTTATTACTCCAATATTTTGCTTTTTCATGTGAAGCAAATGATTTTTCAAAACATTGTTTACACTCTTCATTACTACATAATTTTTTTGATGGATTAGCACAATATGGACACCATTGATTATTTAAAATTTTTGACAAAGAAATTTCAAATTCATGTTCACACGGACAATCAAATATATATTTATTATGTGAACTTTTATAAATATCTTTTGGTAATATATTATTTTTACTACTCCAATATATTGCTTTTTCGTGTGAAGCAAATGACCTTTCAAAAGGTATTTCATTCATTTTTTATAAAAATTAAATAATATATAAATTTTTCTATATATTATTTTATAATAAATTACTCTTTATATTTCTTTTTTGTTAACAAATTAAAAATATTTTTAAACAATTGAATAACCTGTTTTCATAGCAATACCGCATTGACCAACAGTAGATGTTTCTACTGAATTACGAGCAAGATAAATATAACCATTTTGACCATACGATTCTGACCAGCTGTTGGCGATTATCCAGTAATCTTGACCACTGGAATCAGTAGAATAACCAACAGCATGAACAGCATGGTCTAATGTAGTTCCACAACTAGGGTCGTTGTAAATACCACTTGTATAATGTTGAAAACTTCTACTATCAGCTTCAATAGCTACAGCAACTGGTTGTTTAGCAACAGCATAAGTAAGTTGAAGTTCATTAGCTGGTACATGTTTACAATCAGATACATAAAGGTATGGTGTAAATGGTTGACAGCTTCCTCGTGAAGAAGTTGCTGTATAAGGGTATAAATTATCATATGTAATACCATTATCATGTACAAAGGACCAGGTATAAAAATACCACCCTCCGTTACAACCATTGTCTCCATAACTATATGAGCAATCAACAGTTTCTTGAACACTGAATGAAGTAAATTTACCTGTCTTAATTGCGTTTACTGATTCGATATTTTCTACGGCTGCGTGAGCATAGCACGAACCGCACTGACCTTGGTCACGGATAGGTCCAACTACACCTTTTTCTCTCCAATCAACGCTTTTAGGATATGACCCAGATTCACTTTTAGCGGTTCCACACATATCTTTAGGTAATCTTAAGTTGTTACTTTCATTGGGAACCATTAATCCACCACTGCTAACAAATTCTTTATATTCATTGTGACTCATATCAGCAAAACGATTAATACCTACTTTATAAGTATGAGAAAGGTCGCGGTTGTGTTCTTCAATGTATTCAAGATTGTCGTGGAATATGTTGTAACGATTTACTAAATCATTTGAACTACTATAAACTTTTCTATAATCAACTACGTAATCAATGAATTTAGACCATTTAGAATTAATTTCATCAACATTATTCATATTTTCATCAAAAAAGATGGAAACACAATCTTTAGATGAAGTTACCATAGATGGTGCACTCATATAATTCATACAATCACGGTGTAAATCACCAATGAAATGGGAACACATATTGTTAAGGTCGATTGTTACAGCATAAGCATTTTTAGAAGCAACGTTTGCTTTACTTTCCATAAGGCAAAATAAGTAATCATTGCTAATATCACCACTTGTAGAATGCTTGTTACTTAAAAGTAACGCATTTCCTAAAAGTGAAAGTATTGAGTTCATTTTTTAAATTATTTGCTTATATATTTTATACTTATATTTTTTATATCCAAAAAATACTTAAAAAAATACTTAAAAAAAATAATTAAATTTTTTTATAAAAAAATGATTTTTTTTAACAAATAAATATTATAATAAATAATAAAGTATATATATTAACGTAAATATAAATTTATTTAATAAAATGTCACGCTATTCACATATTGTAACAATAAATAATACAGAAAATAATTTTAATGATTATATTCCTTTTTATACTAATATTTCATATATTAGTGTAGATAAAATTGAACAAATTAAAGATACGTTACATATTTATATATTTATTCCAACTAATGCAAATCATGTATATGAAAATCATTTTATACGAAAATTACCAATATTAACTGAAAAAGTTAATAAGTTTATATTTTATAGTTCAAATGATTTAAAAATTAGATTAGTTGAAAATAAATTTAAAAATAGTGATAAAAAATATATTTTTGAAATTTATCATACAATGTATACTTTTAAAAATATGTCTAACACTAATAATTTTAGACAACGTGAACGTTCAAGATCGCCAATTCGTGATACTAGAAAACGTGAACGTTCAAGATCACCAATTCGTGATACTAGAAAACGTGAACGTTCAAGATCACCAATTCGTGATACTAGAAAACGTAAATGTTCAAGTTCATTTGATGATTGTGAAAAAGATAATAATAAAAATGTAAACCTTTTTAAACCAAAAGAAATTTTACATTTATATAACATATTTAATGACTTTATGGAAAATTATATGCAAACTTATTCACAAATAGCACTAGTTAATCAAAAAAATAATGTACCTGTTCATCCAGAACCATTAAAAAATAGTAATCAAGTACCATCATTTGGTCCAATAGAACCAAAATTTAATGTACATGTTCAAATAGAACCAAAATTTAATACACCTGTTGAAACTAATGTATTTAATCAATCAGAACAATTAAATAATAATAATCAATTACCATCATTTGGTCCAAAAGAACCACTAAAAAATAGTAATCAAGTACCGTCATTTAGTGGATTTAGTTCAACAGAATCAAAATTTAATGTATCTGTTCAATCAGAACCACCAAAAAATAGTAATCAAGTACCGTCATTTAGTGGATTTAGTTCAACAGAACCAAAATTTAATGTACCTGTTCAATCTGAACCACCAAAAAATAGTAATCAAGTACCGTCATTTAGTGGATTTGGTTCAACAGAACCACCAAAAAATAGTAATCAAGTACCGTCATTTAGTGGATTTGTTCCAAAAGAACCACCAAAAAATAGTAATCAAGTACCGTCATTTAGTGGATTTAGTTCAACAGAACCAAAATTTAATGTACCTGTTCAATCAGAACCACCAAAAAATAGTAATCAAGTACCGTCATTTAGTGGATTTAGTTCAACAGAACCACCAAAAAATAGTAATCAAGTACCGTCATTTAGTGGATTTAGTTCAACAGAACCACCAAAAAATAGTAATCAAGTACCGTCATTAAATAGTAATCAATTACCGCAATTTAATGGTAATCAATTACCGCAATTTAATGGTATACCTGTTCAATTCTTATCATCATTAGGATTTAATTCTTGTCCTTGTAGGTCTTGTAATCTAGTACATAATAATGCTAAATAGAAATATTTTTATATTTTAATTAAAATATAAAAAGTATTATTATTTTATTAAAAAAAAATAAAAATATTATAAAAACAAATAATATAAAAGAAAAAGGATAATATTATAATATATTTTAATGAAAATAAGAAATGTTTTCTTTTATAACATCATATTTTGAACGTGATTCATTTATATATGAAACACAATTTTCAATACCATCATATTTACATAATTATTATAATATAATTATTGGTATAACAAAAAATAGTGGAAAAGTTGGTATTCAAATAAATAAAAGTAATGAAAAAGTGGATTCAATATATTTATTAAATTATGTAATAAAAGATAAGTGTAATAATAATGAACTTATATATTATTTTGGAAATAATAATAATAAAATACGATTAAAATTTTATACTAAAAATAATAATGAAACATATATGAAAGAATTTTATTATCATTTATTTTATGTTGAAGAAAATATTGATATACATTGTAAAATACCTGATTATGAACGAAATATACTAGATTATAGACAACTTAAATATGATAATGAATTAACTTATTTAGTATATTTTTTGAATCAAGAAGATAAAATAATTATAAATAAAGTTCCATTTAACTAAGATATCCACGATTTAATTAAAGCAATTTCATTACTATGTGTTTTTAAAATACCATGTTCTTCATTAACTGGTGTTTCTAATATATGTGGAATTCCTTTACTAAGTGATATTTCAAGAAAATGTTTAAGTTCATTTCCAATAAATCCAGTTCCAATATTTGCGTGACGGTCTACACATGAATGAAATAATTTTGCACTATCATTTAAATGAATACAAGCAACGTGTTCCCATCCTAAATGCGTTTCAATTAAAGCACAAGTTTCAGTAACACCTTCTTTAGACCCAATTTTCCAACCAGCGGCAAAAATATGTGCTGTATCAATACATAATTTAACACGTCCATATATTGCTTTATTTTCTTTATACTTTTCTCCAGTAAAACGTTTATAAAAAGCTCCTAAATCTTCAATTTTATGAAGAAGTTCGCTTCCAGCACCACAACTTGTTTCAATAATATAATACACATTATGTTCAGGGTAAGCATTATACATTTTAGTAAGTACTTCTACAATATATGCTTCCATATAATCAAGACCAGCTTCAACAGATAATTTAAGTCGTTTACCAACATGAAAAACGGTTCCAATACCACCCATTTTATAAATATTTACTAATTCACAAAAACCATTTTCAACTTTTTCTTCCCATTTATCGGGGTTTGCCATATTTAGAAGATATGAAGCGTGAGAAAAGATTTTGTAATTATGTTGAAGTATTGCGTTTTTTGTTTTTTCGCAAATAGATTCATTTAAATATTCAATTTTAAATGTACGAGGATTTTTGGTAAATACTTGAAATACTTTAATATGCTCTTTATTTCCAATATCAAATGAAGACCAAAACATTTTTTTAGAAACGTCAGTATGATAACCAATATGTTCCATTTTTTAATTAATAATTTATTTACTTAAAATAATTATTTATTTTAATTATTTTAATCTTAAATAAGATTAAATAAATATTTTTAAAATCATTTTTTTATATTTTTATATAAAAAAATGAATATAAGAGAAAAGTATAATATTAAATATATTAAATATAAAAAATATTTAATATATTTAATATGGAAAAAGAAATAAAAAATAGTTATGAAATATTTATATATATATATAATATTATTAAAAATGATTTAAATAATATGATTAATTTTGAAAATAGTAAAAATGATGATGAAATTGAAATAAAAAATATAATAAATTTAATATGTAATTCGCTAAGTTTAGATTATGAATTACAAATGAGAAAATATTTTAAAAATATATATGTATCATCATTTAAAAACTATGAAGAGTTTTTAAATCATTATGTTGAAAATACATTATTTATTTATGTATTACAAAATGATAAACTAAATATTTACAAAGTAATGATTCAAGATTATTTTAAAAATGTTGTTGAAAGTGTAAATGGAATTATTAATAAAAGTCCAAATATTTTTAATAATATAAAATTTTATTATAATATATATAAAACAATTCAATCAAACACATCTGAAAATAATATAATACATATAAATGATATTGGTACAGTATTATCACCAAGATTTTATATGTTATCAATAATTTATATTTTTACTGATAATATTGATTATTTTGATATAATTATAAAAACAATTTTAAATAAAGACTATTTTATTGAAATAGTAAAATTAGTAAATAATATGATTGATATTATATCTTGTACAATTAATAATAATCAATTTGAAACTTATCAATATATTTTGTCAAAATATTTTGAAATAATCTTAAAATATCAAAATTCAATATCAATTAATTATAATAAAGCAAAAAATGAGTTTAAAAATATAATTTTACAATTAAATAATAATATAATAAAAAAAATTAATGTATTATCTTATTTAAAAGTTGTATTGTCATATTTTTCAAAAGATGAATTGGAAAAAATGTGTAATGATTACAAAGAATTATTAATTGTAAATAATAAATTTAGAAATATAGATATTACTTTTGGTTATTTTGATTTAATTGGTTATAATAAATATGATTTTAATGATTCTAATTATAGTAATAAACTATATATTTTAATAAACTTATCAACATTAATTGATTATAAAGATGGTATTGAAATATATGAACAAATAAGCATACATGATAAAAATAAATATTTTTTAAAATATTTAGATAATAATATAAATATAATATTAGATTTATTTAGAATGAATAATAAATATATTTATATAGATTCTATATTAGATTATTTAATAAAAAATAATATTGAATATATAAATAAATTTTTAATAAATATAAATCATGATAATTATAAAGAGCAATTTATAGGTATAAAAAAATTTATAGTAAATCCAATTATTTGGAATGTTTTAAATGATGATTCGCATATTAAATTGTTAACAATTATTTTAGAAACATATAATATTAATAATGATGAAAATAAAGAAATAATAAATATTTATATAAAAAATATGAAAGAAAATGAATATAAATTTAGTAGTATTGATACTGAAACTATAATAAATAAATTATATGAAAAAAATAAAGATTTATTATTATATATATTACAAAATTATGAACATACAAATAGTGAACTAATTATAAATTTATGTAATAATTGTGTAAATAAAAATGATATGGATTTATTTATGCAATTGTATAATATTTTTTCGGAAAGATTTAAAATAGATATATATGAAGGAATTATGACACATATTAATAATTTTAATTTTATTACATATATAAAAAATAATGAAATTATAAAAAGTGAATTAAAAAAGTATGTAAATTATAAAAAAGATTATTTAATAAATATTGATGAAAAAATACAAAAAATGTCAAATTTTAAATGCAAATGTAATATATGTAATTTATTCTATATAAATAAAAAAAGTAATTATAAAAATGCTAATAATTACAATCCAGTTTTTTATTATTGTAGTGATTGTAATATGAATTTACATGATGATTGTTTATTTGAAGTAATAAAAAACAATAGAAGTAAAATAAAAAAATGTGTATTTTGTGAATCAAAAAATATTGAAAATGTTAAATTTTCAACAGCAGAATATAAATATATTCTTTATAATAAATTATTAAATGATTTTGATTTTAATATTTATTCATTAGAATAATATTTTTTTTATAATAATTTTTATAATAATTTTTAATAAAAAATTATTATTGTAATAAGTATGTTCATAAAAATTATATTTTTTATTAATCTTTAGATTGAACAGGTTTAGGAATTTTACTAAATTTAGTATTAAGTTCTCGAGCAATTTTTTGAAGCATTTGATTATCAGGAATAGCTTTTCCATTTTCATAGCTTGTAATAATTGCTGGTTGAACATTTAATCTTTGTGCAAGTTCTTTTTGAGTAAGATTTTTAGCCATTCGTGCTTTACTAATTTCTTGAGAAATAGAAAGTGGAATTTTTTGAATAGTTACTGTTTCAGAATTTTCAAGTGCATACATTTTTGCAGCAGCACTTTTAGCTTCATCGCTTTTACGCTCTTCAATATTGTACTTAGTATTAATTCCATTTTTAAGTACTGGTTTTTTACCACTAAGAACTACAGGAGTCCAATCTTGAGGTACATTAAGATTCATTTTTATTAAAAATATAACCTATTTTATACTTATATATTTTTTTAATAATAAATAATAAATAATAAATAATATATAAATTTATATATAAAAAAATCATTTTTTTATAAATTTATTTACAGATTTATTTACGTTAATATTTTTATCTTCATAATATAGTATAATATATAATATAGTATAAAATATTATTTTAAAAAAAGATGAAATCATTAATTTTAGTATTATTAATAATTGGTTTAGTAATGATTGGAGTAGGTTATGTAAAGAGTAATATGCAATGTCCTCCACCACGTATTGAATATAGATATGTACCTAAATCATTTAATGAAGAACAGCAAGTTCATACACCAATAATGGCAATGTCAGGTATGAGTGATATGTTTGGAAAAGAAGATGTTTGGTTAGGTTCTAGAACAGCGTAATAAATATAAAAAATGATTTAATAAATTAAAAGATAAAAATAAGTATAAAATTTATTAAAATAATATTATTTTAATAAAGATGAACAACGTAAATACGGATAAATATATAAATATATTGGTTATTGATTTAACTGAAAATGAAGATGTACCTAAAATATATATTCAAAAAGATTATCGTAACCTTACTTTAGAAAATGATGGAATTCAATTTATTGAAGCAAAACATTATTGTACTGGATGTTATCCAATATTTCAATGCAATCAATTAGCTCATATGGATTATGGCGGTTGTTTGTATAGTGAAGATTATATAAAAAAAAATGACAGATAATATAATCTACAAATTAATTTATTATAATATTGATTGGGGATAAGCGATGAAGCTACAGAGTCACATTGGTGATATGTATTGCCGAGCTTTGAACCTGACTGGTGGATGGGAAAAAGCCGTTAAAAAATAAATATTTATTTTTTTGCCTAAATATCCCCTTTATGTCTGGTGTATACAAAACGGAAATAACTTATCCAAGCACACTGACCCAGATAACGTGCGAAGGAAGGATTGGCACTGCGCTCCGCATACTGCAACCTGCAGAAAATGCAATTATATCTAAAAAAGGCTTGATAGGCCACAGTCATAAAAATAAAAAAATGAATTAAATAATTATAAATATATTAAAATTATAAAAATAAAATATAAGATACCTATTAAAATTAAAATGAATTCTATACAATCAATATACGTAAAAGATGTTTATGAACAAATTGGTGCACATTTTAGTGCAACTCGATATGGAGATAAATGGTATTATGTAACTGATTTTATTCAATCATTAAATCCTAACTCATTATTTATTGATTTAGGATGCGGAAATGGTAAATATATTGATACTCGTTCTGATATTAAATATATTGCAATGGATAATTGTGATACATTACTACAATGTGCTCAAGAATTATATAAAGATGAGACTCATGTAATTTATGTAAAAGGAACTATTCAAAATATTCCAATATTAAATGAATATGTTGATAACTTTATATGTATTGCTGTATTTCATCATATTTATGAAACAGTTGAACGATTTCGTGTTATTGAAGAAATGCTACGAATATTAAAAATTAACGGATATGGTATGATAACTGTATGGAGTACTAATCAAGATGAAAAGCGTTTTAAGAAGTGGAAACCTTTTGGAACAAAAGCAAATGATTATTTAGTACCATGGTCTTATAGAGAAAAATTTGGTACTAATCAACAATCAAATGTTGTAAAATATGACCGATATTATCATATTTTTTCGAAAACTGAACTTTTATCTTATTTTATACCATATATGGATAAAATAAGTATAGTAAGTATAGAAGAAGTACATTGTAATTGGGTACTTATTATTAAAAAAAATAAAGCTTAATGTGCTTTAACAAAATGAAGTAAACTTTGAATATGATATTGATTATTACTACTTTCTGAATAAATTGATAAAATTTTTTCATTCATATTTTTATAAATTAATAATGGTTCATTTAATGTAAATGATTTAATAGTACCATTATCATTTTTAAGTAAATTAACTTTTGAACCGTAGAAATATAATATATCATCAGCTTCTTTAACCCAAACAGCTCCCATATATTTTTTAACATAACTTTGAAAAATTTTAAAATCGATGGATTTTTTTATATTTTTATTTAAAAAAGATGATAAATTATTAAATGATTTTAATAATGTACGTTTTCTATTTAATTTCATACATAAACTTAGTATATAAGAAACTTTATTAATTTGAGGAATTTGAACGCTAATAATTTCATTTTTATTTGTTAATTCTTTTAATATAATATTATGATTAAATATTTTATTCCATGTTCCATAATAATTTTTTTTATATAATTGTAATACAACATCTTCAAATAAATCAAATGCATTTAATGATTTTGTCATAATTTTTATATCAAGCATTTTACTTAATAAATTTACATAACCACGTGAAAGCTGTGCTTTGTAACCATATTTCATTATTTGGTGCATTGCATCAATCCAAAATTTATTTTTATAAACATATTTAGTACATTTAGTAACACGTGAATTTTCAGCAACAATTCCTAATAATTGTACTAAAGATTCTATATATAATTCATCTTGAAAATGATCAAATATTCTGAATTCAATGCCATTTGGTTTTGTCATACCAACTCCTGATTGACGGTGTTCTGGACGAAGTGGGTCAGTACTACCAAATGTACGAAAATTTGATGATAATGTTGTTGTTGCACCTTCTGCAATAGCAGATGGTGAAGGAGGAATACATGGTACTATTTTTTCGTGTTCATATAATTTTAAACCTTTGCGCCAAAATATTGGACTTTTAGAATAGCGTCCAATACCTTCTGGAAAAAGTCGTACATCACTTCCAGCAAAATTTCCCCATCCAATAATCATTACGCGAAAACTTCCACGAACGCGTTCTTCTTTAGAACCGCAAGCATATTGGTCTTGAGAAAAGTATGAAGTAAGTAATAATGGTTCTAACCATTGAAGTTGATTTGCATAATTTTGATGCATACTTATAAATTCTTTTTGAGAAGTTTCTTCTGTATGAGGAAGTGTAATAGTAACGTGATAAGAACCAACATATTCAGGCCTTACTAAATGTGTAGTTGTGCCTTTTTTCTTTAAAAAAGTATAATTTGGAGTGCTTCCATTTTTAGGACACTTTAAATAACGAGTCATACCAGTAGGATATTGAATTAAAGTACCATTTTTTTCTATAATTTCTTTAGTAACTGGTTCACGAGAAATAATATTTATAAATGTTTTCCGACCATCAATAACTTTATTAATATATTCATTAATAGTATTTTGATTACGAATATTACAAAAAGGTTCCCAAGTAATAAATTCAGGCATATTAAAAGGTACTTTTTTGATAACCCATTGTCCATTACATAAACGACCGGTTGATTCAAAAGGAACTGATTTCATAAATTTATATTCTTCATCACTCATTTTAAGAGTACCAGCTTTATAAGCTTTCATAACACGTTTCATAGCACTTTCACCGTCAAATAATGTAACATCTTTAATGGAAGTAGTTTCGCTATTTTTAGGTTGATGGAATAAATGCATTTCGTGTTCAATACCTAAACCCCAAGTATAATCGGAAAGTTTCGATATTTCATTTTCAAACTTTTTTTGTAAATCTATTTTTGATTTTAATCGTGATTGATTTGTAACATTAAAAACTTTACTTTTACTTTTACTTTTTTTAATTTTTTTAATTTTTATTTTTTTAACTTTTATTTGTTTAATCATTTTATTAAATAAATAATTACTATATTTCTTTTAGATAAAAATAAAAAAAAAATTATTTTTTTACATATTTTAGAAAACGTGAAATATAATGATGATCTCCAAAATATTCAGTAATACCAAATGGAAAAGGTAATTGTGCATATTTAGAAAAAAGTGGTTTAACTGGAAATGATACATATTTTTTTACTTTAAAATAATTTTGAAAAAATAAATTATAATAATATAATATTGAACCAACACACATTACATTATATATTTTAATATATGAAGATAAATATTCATAAAAATCTTTATTACCACCCCACCAAGATTCAATAATATATAAATCAATTTCTAATTTATATTTTTGAATATATTTATTAGAAAGTAATATATAAATAAAAACTTGACTTAATACACCTCCCATACTATATCCTTCAATTTCAATTAATTTATGATTGTTATATATATGATGATTTAAATAAGAAAAAGAGTCAAAAATAGAATGTAATTCATTTTTAATTCTATATACATGTTTTTTAGTAATTTGAAATAAAAATCCGCGTTCAGATAAATTTTTACGAACTGATTTTAAAGTATATTCATCAAACCATTTAGTTGGAAAAGATAAATATTGCAAATCACCCATTTCATTAACACCTTCAAAATATATTTTATGTTTATTATTTTGATTATTTGCATTATTTTTAAAAAAATAAACTAATAAATTTTTACTTCTAAAAAAATAAATATATTCATAATCGTCAAATATACTATTATTTAATTCATTATGTTGATATTTATGTGAAATATGATAATGATTTATTTCACATTTTTTTATAATATTTTTAACAAATTTACTAATTGTATAATGATTATGCATTGTACGATATATAGTATCATATTTTTTAACAACATTTAATTGAGTATTATTTTTTTTTATGATTGTTCCACAAATCAAAAAAATAATAAATATATATTGAATAAAATTAAATTTAACATATAAATTTGTTAAATTAGTCATATTATTATTTTCTATAACTTTGTTATACTACTTATTTTTTATATAATAATTATTATATAATAAAATTTATATCTTATTTTTATAATTTACTTTTTAAGATTTTACTTTTTACTTTTTAAGATTTTACTTTTTACTTTTTACTTTTTACTTTTTACTTTTTTACTTTTCTTACTTTTTACTTTTTTACTTTTTACTTTTTTACCACCATAATAACCTGCAGCACGTTTAGCTTGTAATTGTCCATAATTTGAACGAGTCGATGAAGAAGTTGTATGAGCTCTATAACGTGGTGATTCTTTAACAATAGGTCTTTCTAAATTAGTATATTTAATTGAATTTGTAGTACTAGAATTATTTAATTCACCATTACAAAATGGATTTTCATTTTCATTATATGAAGCTCCCATTAATCTTTCGTTTAATCTGATAAATTGATTTGATAAATAATTTTGTTCTTCAATATTTTGTAATATATTATTTTTTCCATTTAATACTTCTTTTGCTAATGTTGGAGTTAATCCATTATATTTTGCTAATTTTCCATTTGAATTATTTACAAAACGAATTTTTTTAATTTCTTCATTTTCATTATTAGATGTTTTTGTTTTACGTAAAGCAGAAGCAACAGCACTAGTTCTTAAATTTAATATTCTTTTTATATAAGGAACTACTTCTTGTATATATTTATTCATTTCATTTCTTTTTTGATTATAATTATTTTTTTTATTTATTAAACACGGATATTTAGGAATTTCTTTTTCATTATATATATTTCTTTTTATTGAAGCACCTTCTTCTGAAATAGCTCTTACTAATTTATTATTTAATACATTTTTTGCAATATATGCATTTTTTAATGATTCTTGTAATTCTTTTTTTCGTTCTATTGGTACAACAATTTTATTATTTCTTGGTGGCATTTTAATAATTCTATTTTATAATAATATTTATTTTAAAATAATATTTATTTTATAATAATATTTATTTTATAATAATATTTATTTTACAAACTTAGACTCAAGCTATATGAACGACTTTTTTTAGAAAATAATTGTGAAATATTTTTATATGAAGCTATGATTTGATTATTTCTTTCAAATGAAATATTATCATTGCACCACATTCCAATATATTCTTCATAACCATTAGTAACTTCATTTTCACCGCGTCCAAACGCACTATGTGAAACTAATAAATAAATTACTATTTTTTTTACTAAATCATTTGTATTTGGAAAAGTATTATTATACTTTTTTTCTAAAAAATTATTTTCTAATAATTCGTTATTAAATAATACATACATACGTTTACTATGATTTACAAACGCATAAGTATTATATATATTATATTTTTCATAATCAATTAGTAATCCATTATCATTTATATATAATTTAGGAATATCACTATTTAATTCAATTTCATCAAAATTATTATTTAATTCTTCTATTTCAATTTGAAATTGGCAAAATGTATCAATATAATCTACTGAAACATTTATTTTTTCAGATTCTTTTGGTATTAAACCATTATATTCTAGATTATATAAATTTAAATCTTTCTTTGATTTTTTAATTAATTCATTATATTTAATATTGTAATTTGATAAAAAATAATCAATACAATCTTTCATATGTGATGAACTATTATATGTATCATCAAAATTACCAGTAATTACTATTTTATCGTTTTTCCATTTATTTTGTAACAAATATAATAATAAATCAATTGAAATTGATTTATTAAATAATTCATCATCATCAGTTATAGATCCTAATGACAAACCTTTGGAAATATTATATATTTGCCATGATTGTTTCATTTTATTTAAATAAAATAGTATTAAAATAGTATTAAATAATATATTTTATATTATTTAATTTTATAAAAGATTATTAAATATATTTTTTCAATTTTTTTATAATTTGTAAAAAAAATATAATTTTTATGATGGTAGGCCATACGAGAATCGAACTCGTGGTACGCGCTTATAAGACGCGTGTGTTAACCACTACACTAATGGCCTAATCATATATTAGATAAACAAAAAGCATATTTTTAAATAAATCAATTTTTTTTAAAAACTTTTATATTTACGATATGCACTAATAAAGTTAAAATAAGTATTTTTACAACTTTCTAATTCTTTTATATCTTTATTATTTAATATTGCGTTAAATCCATATTTATATTCATCTTTTATATCAAATTTTTTTGTATATAAACATTCTAAATGTTTATTATAAAGTTTATTTAATAATAATTGATGTGATTTACGTTCGTGACTTTTATTTATATTTTCAAATACGCTTTTTACAGCAATATACGATATTGGAAGAATTGAGAAAAAATAAATAGAGCACATTTTTAAATATATTATACTTTTATAATATATTTCTTATATTTCTTTTTATTAAATCATTTTTTATAATAATATTTATTTTATTTGTTAAAAATAATTTTATATATTTTTATGAGGTAGTTATTATATATTTTATATATAATAACTTAATTTTTATTTTATTAATATTCAATATAAGTCGAATTTTCAAGATTAAAAGTAAATGGTTTATTTGATTGAAATTGATTAAATTTATCACTTTCCATTTCTGGAAAGTAAAAATAACAAAAATCGTCTTTTTCACAATCTTTAACTTTTTTACTACATAAAATTACTTTCTCTTCATATGGAATAATTTCTTTAAATGAAACTTTTTGTAAATTATTTTCAATATTTAATTTATTATCAATAAATTTAATACAATCTATTAATTTATTAATGATTTCAATTATTTCACATATCATATAATGAAAACTTTTATATTGATATAACATATTTTCAAACATATGTAATTTAATAAATCTATCATCATTATAGCTAATAAATTGACTTATATCATTTTGTAACTTAAATTTTATTAAGTTAGAATAAATAGTATCAATATTTTGATTTAAATTTAAATATAAATTTTCGTAACCATTTTTAAAATCCAAAATTTCATTACTGTAATTCTCAATAAATGAAATATCTAAATATTTCAATATTTCAGATAAATCAGTACGTGATATTATGTATGTGATTTTTCTTTTATTAATCTCATTAATAAAATTATTATTTTGATTAATAATATTATTAATCAAAAGATTAAAATTATCAGTTGCGTTCATTTTTTCGTATTAAATAAAATATATATATATTTTTTATAATTTAATTATTATTTAAATAAATTTATAATTTTAATTTGGTAAATTTTTATAAGATTTACGTTATGCGTTTTTATTAAATCATTATTTATAAGTTTCGGGTTTACACCCTATTTTTTAGGTATATATTTCTTTTTATTTTTATCTAAAAAAATATTTAATATTTAATTATATACGAAAAACGAAATCATTTGTTTCTGAACGTTCTAAAATTCTATCTGAATTAAAATGAATTGTACCGTAATATAATCTTACTTCACCGCGTTGAGCAGCTTGTTGCATATTACGGTCAGATTGAACAATCTTTGCAATTGTATTTGGTACAATTTTTTCAGGTATAAATTTTCTTAAACTATTTTCTTCATTATTAATAACATTAATTATTTCAAAAAGTTTCTTAATAATATGAATTGTTTCATCATAATAATATTGAGTATTTTCAAACATTCTAATTTGATTAGAGACCCAATGACTTTTTACATATATATCAATATATGAAGAATATTCTAAATTATCTGTTCTAAGTTTAGCACTTAAATAATTTGGTAATATATTTTTTTTATAGAGTTCTACATAAAAATGATAAAGCTCTACGTATTTATTTTTGTATAGCTCTAAATCAATATCAGGAGTTTCAATAAATGACATTTCAAGATACGGGATTAACTTACGTATTTCTTCACGTTCTGTATACATCATTTGTTTAGTAATAATCGTATTTACGATATTGTTAAAAGCTTCAAACATTTTCGTTAGAAATATAATAGCTTGTAATAGCGTATAATAATTAATATAATATCTTACTTATTTTAAAAATAAAAATAAGTAAGACATAATGTACTTATTTTATATAAAAATAAATTAATATGTTTTATTTGGTAAATTTTTTATTTTTTAATAAAGTTTCTTTACGGTCATTTTAGGTTTATTCTTTTTTTGATACATCATTTCATAACCTTCATCATCATCACTATTTTCTTCTACATAATTTAATTCACTAAATTTCCAAGCTTCTGGACAACAAATCTTAAAATCTGGATGAGCATCAGCTTTATACCAGAAAACTTGTTCTTCTAATTTATTGGATTTAGAACAATTTTCAATAACTAAGCACCCATAACTATCAGTACATTGGTCCATTGTTTGACAAAACATATCAAAAGTAGGGAAAATAGAAGCATAACATTCATAAAGTTTCTTTCTATTTTGATAAGAAGCATCTCTTAAAATAAATACCCAATCAATATTGGTACGAAGATTTGGAGGAATACCAATAGCATATTGCATAAGAAGTACAAACATAATACCCCAATGACGACCGTTCATAAAAATTTCCCGAATGCGTTTATCTTTTTTCCAATCATTATCATATAAACAATCATCCATAATTAAGAATGCACGACGGTCAATATTTTTTTCACCACCTTGAATTCTAAATGTTAATTGTTGTTGGCGTTTAACAAAGTCGTTTGTGATTTTAGGTGTATATTCTTTGTGAATAAATATTGGTGGAACCATATATGTGTAGAATTTATTAGCACCTTCAGTAGGACAAATAACAACACCACTTGGAATATCTTGATGATAATATAGTAAGTCACGGGTCATAAAGGATTTACCAGTGTTACGTTTACCAATTAAAACAACAACTTGGTCATCTTTAATGCGTTTCATATCGAATTTTTTAAGTTGTAAACTCATTCTTTTATTTCAATAAAAAGTTAAAAGTTAAAAAATATACAATTTTTTTATTTTCTACTATATTATAATATTTTTTTCCTATATATTTTTAAACGAATTTTAAATATTTTATTACCTAAAATGGTAATAAAATATAATAATACTTATTTACGTATATATTTTTTACGAAAAATAAAGTAACGTATCTTTTGTTTAATCTAAAAATCCAATATCAACATCTTCTCCGCTAATTCGTACATTTGATGCTAATTCAAAATCTTGATTACCACCTCCAATCATTGATTTAGAAGCATTTTTAACATATTTAATATAAATTAAATAAAGTGCATAAATACCTAATGATGCAAATATAAAATAGAAAATATATTTAATAAGTTTTTCTTTATTTGCCGATTCTTCTTTTACTTTTTCAGTAGAAGCATTTTTACTATTTTTATTATTACGATTTTTATAAACTAAAGCGTATAAAATAAGTAATATAATAAAAATTATTGCAGAGCATAATAAATAATTATCTTTAATAGATTTTATTAATTGTGTAAACATTTTTATTTTTTTATTTCTAAAAATATTTTAGAAACTTTCTTTATAATATAAACTTATTAAATAATTCTTTAATAAATTATTATTTTATTTAATTTTTTCTTTAATTATTATTTTTAATTATTTTTTTTAAAAATGAAAATCATCTGAATTAACTGATTTAACAGATTTAGTAGAACCAGTTGATTTTACTGAAACATTATCATATTCTTTTATTTTAGAACCATATTTCATTTCACGAAGTGATAAACCATTTTTTTGTCCATTTAATGGTCTATGAATTGTTTTAATAATTTTTCCTTGACTTTGGCTTTTATTACTTTTAATAGATTGGTCCGTTTTACGTGGATAAATTGAATTTTTCATATCAAATAATGGTTTTTCACCACTAAATTGTTGAACAACTGGTACTGATATTGATACTGGTGTAGGTGTAGGTGCAGGTACAGATGATGATACTTGAGCAACAGGTGTACTTAATGTATATCCTTTAGGAACAGCATTTCCTGAATAAACAATTTGTTTAACTTCTTCAACACTTGTATTATTACTTCCTCCTGTCACAAATGATTGTTGAATAACTGGTTTTATAGGAGCAGGTGCATCAGTAGCATCTGGTTTAATATTTTTACTACTTGCAAAAGTATTGTATAATGCTCCTAAAAATCCTCCACTTTGAACATGTTGTTCTACTTGTTGCACTTGTACTTGTGGTGAATCTTGTGAAATTGGACTAGATTCTTCAAAATTAGTTTGATGTTCTTCGGCACGTTCAGCAACAGCTCCAGCAAGCATTGTTTGAGTTTCACTATCACCACCAATTCTTATATCAATATCTTGAATAGATTGGTCATTTAATACTGAACCAACTTTAGAACCTAATGATTGTGAAGAAGCAGATGATGATGCAGATACTGCAGATACTATTGATTGACTTGATTTAGAAGAGCTGTATGAATTATTTTCTTCCATACTTTCAGTATCATCTTCCTCATCTTCAGAAGCTGAATTAGAACTTAATGAACTAACAGCTGATTTTGAACTAATAGATGATTCAATAGAAGATTCTGAATCGCTTCTACTTCTTGCACTTTCTTCTTCTACACTACCACCACTTTGTACACTTTCTTCTTCTGAACTATTGCTTTGAACGCTACTTTCATCATCTTCTTCTTCATTATCACTATTAAAGTTTTGTTCAAGTAAATCGCTAATAGGAAGAAGTTGGCGAATTGCTGAATTAATACCATTATCAACCAAAATTAAACTATCGCGAAGATTTTGATGTTTTTCTTTAGAAGATAATGATGGTGACATATCAAAAATATATGGGTTTTTATAAATTTCTTTAGCACATTCAATGTAACATTTATGAATAAAATGTGTTGGTGTAGGAATATGAACTTGAATTTTTGATTTACGTTTACTACCATATTGGATTGTGCTTAATATTTTCATATTTGCAATAATAACGGCTTTAATTAATTTATCTAAATAATTACATTTAGAACGATGTTTAATACGTTCATATTCTTCAATAATACTGCTTTCATTCCAATCTTTAATAGAAACAAGTTGTTTTTGAAAAATTTTAATAACACTTTCATTTTGAATATGGTTCATAGAAAGTTCTTTTTTAATGATTTCAATAGTTCCATCAAAAATGAATTTAAAACGTTCATATATACGGGGACTTAAAATTTGTTGTAATTGCGAAGTATATTCTTTTTTCGCTTCAATCATAGAAGATGTATCCATTTTTTTATATAAAATCTATTTGTTTTTAAGATAAATATCTTTTTATAAATACGCATTTTAACATTTTTCTTAATAATTATTTTATACTTTTTATCTTTTTATTTTTTATCTTTTAATATTTTAGTAAATATATTATATATTTTATAATGGAATCAAATAATAAAAGTAATAATAATAAAAATACTAATATTAAAAATGTAAATACTAATACTAATAATAAAAATAGTAATGCTAAAAATATTAATACTAAAAATGTAAATAATAAAAAAAATAATGAAAACACTAATAACAATTCAAATAATATTTCATTTTTATTAAATTTTGAAAATATTGAAAATAAGAATATTTCTACAAATAAAAATAAAAACAAAAATAAAAAAGGATTATTATATTTTAATAATTCTGAATTAAAAAATAGCACATCAAATTTTCTTTCATATGCAATGAATAAACAAACAATTGATATATTAAATAAAAGTGTTGAAAAAAGTGGAAATACATTTATTCCGTGGCTTATTTTAATACTTTTAGCATTTTTTATTTTAATTTCTTAAATAATTTATTTATTATAATTAGTTATTATTATTTTTTTATTATAAAATGAGCAAAATAGTAGATATTGAATATAAATATAAAAAAGATAATAAATATATAAATGCAATGTATATATATATTGCTTTTTTAATATTTTTATTACTACTTTGTTTAATATTATTATATAAAAATTAATTTATTTTATTTTTTGTTTTTATGATAATTATTACGGGATTTCGCCGCCATTAACCGATTTTCACGGTGCTAACGCCCATAAGGGACCCTTCATAATTTCCAATATTTAGATTTTCGCCGCTATTAACAGATTCTCACTGTGCTGACGCTCACTAGGAGTTCTTAGCTATTGGATTGGTAGAAACCACTAGGTTTATTTACAGTTTTACTGAAATATTCCTGTGGAATTCATACCACAAGGAGGTTGTACAGTAAAAGAACTTAATAGTTCAATTTCACTATACATCTTCCTATAAATATCGTTAATGATCGTTATCATTACCACCACTCATTTGAGAACGATTATATGTAATAATATCTTGTGTATCTTTGATACAAAGATTTATATTACCAGTGGTTGCAGGATTTTAAGAGCACAGACACCTAGAACTGAAGTATTAATATAACCTGCTAATGTTAATATACCTTTTCCTCCATATCATACATATCTAGAATTACTCGCTATTTTACTTACGCATTACTTGTTACTAAATACCAATTAATTATGACCTAAGTCAAAATTAATCAAAGTACGTTTCCGTTCAATTGGTTTTAAATAGTTTTTATTACTAGTTGTATTGACTCTAGTGCCTAAATATAAATATATATTTATTTTTTTTTATAAATTAATCTATCATTTTTTAAGATTTATATTATTATATAATAAATAGAATTTGATATATAAGAAAATTGGATTTTTATAAATTTTATTTTTAAGAATTTAATATTTTTTATGATGAATTTTTTATGATATTGCTACAGGATTTCGCCGCTATTAACCGATTTTCACAGTGCTAACGCCCATAAGGGACCTTTCACAATTTGAATACATCAGGATTTCGCCGCTATTACCAGATTTTCACTGTGCTGACGCTCACTAGGAGACCTTAGTATTGTACGCATTTTAGTATATTCCCAGTCCATATAATGGAGGGGAATATGGAGCCTTCAATATGCCGATATACGGTCATACCAAAGCAGGATTTTAAAAAGGCATTATGCAATTAGAGCCTGTTCTCCAATTACACATCATGTAAAGTTAGTTTTTTACTAACTAAATTACTTACGCATTACTTGCTACTAAATACCAATAGATTATGACCTAAGCCAAAAAATATCAAAGTACGTTTCCTTTCACTTGCTTTCATCTAGTTTTCATTGCTAATCATTACAATCACGCCCAAAAAATAATACTTAATATTTTATAATAATATTTGTAAATAAATTTATCTGTCATTTTTTATTTAACATAATTATGTTAAATAAAAAAAGGCTCTTTGAGTCATTTTTTTATAAAAAACTTTTTTATATAAAAAAATATAAAAATGATTTAATATTATTTTACGTTACTATTTATTATTAAAATATTAGTAAATTAAATACTTATTAATTATAAATGGAACATAACAATATCTTTTCATTTAAATCACAATTAAACAATAATAATAGTAATAACTTTTTATCATTAATGGAACAAAAAAAGAAGCATGAAGAAAAGAAAAAAGAAGAAGAAAAAAAGAAAAAAAAAGTAAATGTAACTTACGTTGATTATAAAAATATTCAATACACAAGCGACCAAAAACGCGCTTTTGATGCTTTATGTAACAATAATTCTAACATATTGATTACTGGACCTGCAGGTACTGGTAAATCAACATTACTTAAAGCTTTCTATTGTTATTATATTGATAAAAATTGTTTCGGAAATATGGACGATGAATCCATTTATATTACAAGTACTACTGGAATTTCTTCAATGAATATTTCCGGTATTACCATTCATTCTTGGTCTGGTATTGAAGATGGGTCAAAAAGTATTGATTATTATGTTGAAAAAATACGTACTAATCCAGTAAAACGTAGTGCATATAATCGTTGGAAAAAAGCTAAAGTGCTAATTATTGATGAAATTTCAATGATGAGTGGTGAACTATTGGATAAATTATCTATTTTGGGACAACGGCTACGAGGAAATAAAGAGCCATTTGGAGGAATCCGATTAGTACTATTTTGTGACTTTCTTCAATTACCTCCTGTAAAAAGTGATATTTTCTGTTTTGATGCAATATGCTGGAGACGTCTTGATTTAGAAGTATATCATTTAGATCAAATCGTAAGACAAAAAGATGAAGAGTTTCAACATATATTAAATAAAATTCGTATTGGATTTGTAGATGAAATGGTAGAAACATATTTAAATAATATATTAAAAAAAGGTAAAATTATACGGGAAGATGGTATTGTTCCAACATTAATTTTTCCATTACGAAAACAAGTAGCAAATTATAATCAAACTGAATTAATGAAATTAGATACGGAACACGTGCATTATCACGCTTCATATACATTTTCAAAAAAAGTAGAAACATATGAAAAAGAGCGATATATACATTTAATTAATGAAGGAACAAATTGTGAAGATCATTTGGATTTAGCAGTTGGTGCTCAAGTAATGTATTTAGTAAATGATAATGATTTAAAATTAGCAAATGGAAGTCGCGGAGTTGTTGTTGATTTTATAAAACGTAATATAACAAATGATTCCGGAATCATTGAAGAAGAAACATTACCAGTTGTTAAATTTTTAAATATTGAAAAACCAGTAACGGTTTCACACGAAATATGGAATCATGAAGATAAAAATGGAAAAGCGGTTTCTAAAAAACAAATTCCACTTATGTTGGCTTGGGCATTAACTGTTCATAAAACACAAGGTTGTACTTTAGATTATGCTGAGTTAAATATTGGAAAAGATATTTTTGAAGCAGGGCAAACATATGTTGCGCTATCACGTGTGAAAGAACCATCTGGATTATTCATTTCAGCATTAGATGTTTCAAAAATTAAGGCACATGAACGATGTATTGACTTTTATTTAAAGTTACATACTAAAAGTAATACTCAAGAAAATAATCAGGAATGTATTATATGTTTTGATATAGAAAGTATTGATAAACCATTTGTTAAATGTAAAAGTTGTAAATATGGAATTCATAATCATTGTTGGTTACAATATTGCGAATATAAAAAAGATAATCATTGTTGTTATTGTAGGAAACCTTTCGCATAAAAAAATAATAAAAATAAATATAAAGAACTTTTATATATATAAAATTAAATATATAAAAATGAATACTATTTATAAGAAGTACATAAATAAATATGGAAATTTTTCACATATTTTAAGCATTGAAATAGATGAAAGTTTAAATATAAATGAAAAAAATACAATTTTACAAAATATTTATGATTTAATAAATGAAAAAAATATTATTAAAAATATATCAAATATAAATATATCAAATATAAATATAAGTGTTAAATGGAGAGTTTATGATGAAACTAATTTATTACACTATTATACAGATGGCAATGGAATACTTTCAGATAAAGGAATAAATGAACATACAAAATTATTATTAAGTGATATAAAAAAAATTGAAAATAGTGATAAATGCAATATTATTCTTAGTAAACCTATTACAAAATCTATTTCTATAATATAAATATTTATATAAAAATAAAATATAAATATTTATATAAAAAAAATAATATAAAGAACTTCTTATATATAAAATTAAATATATATAAAAAAAATGGATTTAAATAAAGATGTTCAAGAAATTATTCAATTAGAAGGATTATTACATATTTCTTCTGAAATAAAAGAAACTGAATTTGTAGTATCAGAATATAAAAATGTTATAAAAAAAAGTTATTCATTATATATGGATGAAAATGTATGTAATAATGAAAATGTTGGAATTTCACAAATCATACTTAAAGGAATTCCTGAATATTTACATTATATTACATTATCATTTGGTAAAAAAACTTTTTTTTTATGGAACAAAGATGAATTAAAAATTTATAATTTTAAAAATTTGCTTGACAAATATAAAATTAAAACTCCAATTCCAATAATGAAAAGTTATGACCAAGTGTTCATAAATTTTATTTATGATGCTGAAGAAATATATAAAAAATTTAAAGTAGAAACAAAAGAAACTACATATCAAGTAGCATCAGAAGATTTAACAAAAGTAGTTGAATATTGGGATAGTGATGAAGAGTGTGTATGTAAAGCATTTGGTGTAAAATATGAAACAGTTAAAGAAACAAAGAATATATTACAAGAAAATATAAAATTGAAATCATCTCGATTAAAGTTAGAGTATAAACCTTGTAAAATAAATGATAATGAAGATTATAAAGTATCATTTTATGATGAAATGATTAAAAATGAAAATAATTTAATTTTTAAAAATAAAAATGTATTTGAAATTGAATATAATTAAATTGTTAACAATTAATTTTTACTTTGTTAACAATTGATTTTTTCTTTATATATGATACATAAGAATATGCTGTTAAAGCAAATGGAGAAGCATATTGTACAAAACGTACAAAAGCAAGTTGATTATAAATAGATTGAATACGTGGCATTTTGAATTAATAATATAAAATTTTATATTATTAAATAAAGTTATTTTTAAGATAAATAAAATAAAAATCATTTTTTTTATTTTTTTATATAAAATATTTAATGATTTTGAGAAGCATAAGAAAGGAAAGTATTCCAACCAATATTTATAAAATTTACGAAAATAGGTTGTAAATGAGATGGAATAAAAGCAAAATTTGCCATTTGAACAAGTGGCCAAAGTGCGCAATCCATTACATAAATTTGAGCAAATTTATCTTTAACATTTTGCCAAGATTTGTTAAAACCACTTTTAATTAGTTGATTATAATCTAAATCTTTATTTTTAGAAAAATCTTTTTCATCCATATTATTTGCAATATGTAACATTGTTCCAGATGTTAACATAAAAAATATTGGATATATTACTGAAAAAATAAATTGGTCTGCATAAATTTTTGCAACTAATACTGTTTTACTTCGAATGAGTGGTTTTTCAATATTGTCAAAAATATTTTTATGTTGAACTCTAAAATTTCTCATACTTAAACTTTCAATATTATTATTTTTAATACTATGTACTAATTGATTCTTAAAATGATGGGTTAAAATACGTTGTTCATTCCATTTAACAATTTTTTCAATTAAAAATGGCATTTTATCAATTTTAGAAAACCACGCATAATAAACAGGACCACCAAATGCTAACCCAAAAAGTGCAAATACACTTAAACGTTTTTTATCAATTTCACTTCGTTTGCCTTGATGAATTTCAATCTTTTGAGCAATACCATCACCTACACCATAACAAAAAGAGGTAGTAAGTGAAGTTACAAATAATGGACTTCTTTGAAGTGCTTTATTATATAAAGATAACATTTTTTATTTATATTATTATTATAATTAAATAGTTATTATATATAATATATTTTCTTTTATATTATTTTATTTTTATATAAAAATTATTTTTTAAAAAAAATGAGTAAAGTTTAGTTATAAAAGAAAATAGAATAAAATAGAGTAATATAATATGTTTCAAAAAAAGAAAATATTAAAAAAAATAGAAAAGATAAAAAAAATAGATATTTATTATAAAAAAACAAAAGTATGGTATGATGAAGAATTAAGTAGTATTAATAAAAATAAATTAAAAGATTATTTATCTACATTTACTTTTAGTAGTTCCGAAAAAGAGAATTTAGAAAATTATATTAAACAATGTATTCAAGAAAAAACATTTTCATTTTCATTGCTATGCGAAAAAGATAAATTTTTATCAATTATTAAAGAGTTACTTATTAAATATTCTTCCCAAAATATTCAATTATATCAAAAATTTAAATCTATTATAAATCCGTTTTTAAATAATGAAATAACCACATTTATCCGAAATGATGATGATATTACACGTATGATGAGTATATTTTTCTTTTATCCGGTATATTCAATATTTCCATTAGTATCATCTTATACAAAAACAAAAATTATTAACGGATTTTTAAAAAGTGAAGAAGAACAATTTATTTATCAAATGCGAAAAATTATTGAAACCTTTTTAAAGATACCAAATGAAAATTATCAATTTTCAATAATGTGTTATTTATTAATTGATAAATATATGGATGAAGAAGTATTTGAGAAAAATGTGCGAAAGAAGTTTTTATACTTTTGTCATCATACATTTGTAAATAAATCATGTTCTATACCAAGTAGTGAAAGTAATAATAGTGATTATATTGCTTTTAAACATTATTTTGATGCACTTGTTAAAATCTATTCTATTGACAAATATGATTATTTATATGATTTTATGATTTATTTATTTGAATCATTACATAGAACATCAATTCAACAAAATAGTGTTAGTAAAGAAGAAAATAGTACTATAGATAAAGATTTAATTTATAAAGAAACATTTTCAAAATCATATTTAACAATATACTTTTTTATACTAATGTCTAATTTAGAATTAAAAGCACAAAATAGTGCTATTATTGAAGAAAATGCTAAAAAAGCATTTGTTATACAATGTTTTGATGATATATGTGATATATATCAAGATATGAAAAATAACATATATACAATTTATACATATGAAATAAAGAATCAAAATAAAGTTCAATTGGAAAGTGAAATAAAAAATATATTTGAAAAATATAAATTATTTTTGTATGAATCATTGTATGAAAAACATCCATTATTATGTAGAACATTAATGTATATAACATTACATATTGAAGTATTTTTAATATATAAAAATAAAAAGTATATATCAAAAGAATTTTATGAAGAATTTTTTGAACATAAATATTATAATTCAGAAATGTTTGAAGTATTAAAAATGGATTTATTTTCAAGTACAATGATATTAGTCAATATGTTAAAAAATTTTTGTAAATAATAAATATTTTTTATATAACTATTTATAACTTTATTATATCATAAAAAAATGAATAATAACAATTGTGTCCCGAACAATGTTATAAAAACAATTTATTAAAAATAGATATAAGAATTATAAAATAGATATAAGAATTATAAAATATATGTTAAATCATTTATTTTATAACATTGTTCGGGAAACATATATTGTTAAAAAATAATAATTTGTTAAAAAATAATAATTTGTTAAAAAATAATAATTTGTTAAAAAATAATAATTTGTTAAAAAATATAAAAAAATGAATTAAAAAATATTTATTTTTATAGCGGGAAGTTCATAAGAAACCGAAGCGGTTTCTTATAAAGAGGTTTCTTTCAAATGGAGCTTAATTTAACACATAATCCGCAGCGAAAAGTTATTCAGCATTCACTTCCAAGTGGTGCATATTTTATTGGTGATATTTTTTATGGTTTAAGTCATAAATATACAGATATTGTTTATGAAAATATTGAAGATGGGGTTTTAACATTAGAAAAAGATGAAATAGAATATACAATAGTATTTGATAAAGTATTTGGAAGTAAAAATCGTTATAGTGATTCATTTGAACATGAATATGAAGTAGAAAGTGAATATTTAGGAATTGTTCCAATTGAATTATGTGATTTTTATAATGAATTAACAGATGGTGAAGAAAAAGAATTTAAAATAAATGATAAAAAAATAGATGAAATTAATGAAATTGGTCAATATATTGAATTTGACAATATGGTTGATATATATATTGTAGATGGAATTTTTATGTTTCATTGGGCGCCAACAGACGATGGAAGTGCAGGTGGTTTCTTAAAAATAGATACAAAAAATTCTGATGTAGAAGAAGTTGAAGATTATGAATATAATGATATTTCATATGAAGAGTATATGTTTAAACAAGTGAATCAAACAAAAGAAGATGATGAAGTTAAAGAATATAAAAGTTTAGAAAACTTAGAAGATTTTGATGATGTTGATAAAACATTTATTGATAATGAATCAAAACCAATTGACCCAAATATACTTGAATTAAGATATTTAGATTCATTTAGAAATGAAAAATAGTAAATTGAATATTTACCATATGCAGAAAATAATAAGATATTATAATAATTTTTCAAAATAATTGTTTTGATTTTCATTTTCATTTTTTTTATTTTTATTTCTTTCTTTATGTAAATAATAATTTATTTTATGATATAAATAATATAATATGCTCATTTCTACTATATTTATATACTATTTTTTAATAAATGTATATATTTATATTATTTAATTTTATAAATAATTTTATTTATAAAATATTATTATTATTTATAATTAAATATTTATTACTGAATATGGTTAAAATTAAGCCCAACTTTGAAGGGATTGTGTATAAGGATTTTCGATAAAAGATTTCAAAAGATGAGGATCGCAATTTCTAAATTCCAATGGTTCATTTGGTACATTATTTTTTAATGTAGTTTCATTAAATTGATTGACTTGAGGAATAGAATTATAAATTTGAGATGGTTGTAATCCGCGTTCATTTAAGTAAGCGCTTTGAATATCTCCCACTTTCTTTGTATTCATTGCTGGTA
>JACCED011247020.1_pt1 | contig 37062 bp, 47 predicted proteins | sample 7455021 | NCBI WGS metagenome assembly JACCED01 (sample SAMN15323456, study PRJNA562643) | freshwater metagenome | isolation source: river surface water | place: USA:Blue River Watershed | collected 2017-08-19
GATGGAGAAATGATGGACTATTATTTAAATGGGAAACCTATGCAACAACGCTTCTATTTGGAAGGAATGCTCACAGGCTCAATTAAATCATGGACTTCTGATGGAAAACTTATAGAAGATTATTTTGCAAATAAAGGAAAAAATTGATTTATTTGGGACTTTAGATAATATCTAGGAAATGTTGCAAAACATTTTTTAATTCATTTGTAATTATGTCACCATCTTCCTGTAATATTTCATGAGCCTTCATAATAATAGTATCTCTATAACGCATTCGAAAAGCATTATATTCAAATACAGTTACAAATTTTATATTTATCTTATAGATAATTGTAGTATATTTGATTTTTAAAATTCGACTTTTTCCATGATATAAATCAAGAAGTGCTCGAATCAAATTCATATACCACATTCGCGGATAATTCGGATTATTTTCTACATTATTATTAAAACCGTCTGGAAATTCATCGTATGTTTGACATAAATTGTCATAATAATTCAATACTTCAAGATCATTTAGATCTACTATCTCTTGTCTTGTCAAACCGATATTATACACTACCATCCTAATTGATAGTGTATAAATATGTTGATAAGTTTTTCAAATTTTTTTGATATTGTAAAATAAAATTGAATTGACATTTAGACAGATAGACAATTAGAAGAGCCATGGAATTTCGAAAGCAGAAATTTACGGAGTTTTATCAGGATTATTATCCAGGTGTAGAGCCAGGACACATGACAGATATGTATGATGAACTGAAAAAAGAATATAGTATTCGTGATTCGAGGTTAGAACTTGTCTGGAGAAAGTACGAAGGTGCACACATCGTGTGCAAAGGAATTCCTATTCATGGCATCCGTTTCGATGACCCTATGACTAGTGAGGAATATTTCCTAGTTGAAATTAACCATTACAATCAGGAAGGTGTACGATACTCACGATATTTCCTACATCATTCATTTATGAATTGGATGCATATGCTACAATATCTAAAAAAATAAATACGCACTTATTAACTTTATTAATAGTAATTAACTATGTATTTTTAATGATCAGAATATGAATAAATCGATACATACTGAGAATCATCTTCATCCGTTTTCTTTACATTTAGACTAACACTCTGAGCAGGATGCCCATCAGACTTAAATGTATATAGTCCAATAATTCGTGTCCCAGACTTATAAGAACCATCGGGATTGATCTGATGAAGTTCTTTCAATAGTGCATCAGGATCAATGCCCTGCTCACGCAAGTAAGGCAAACAATCGGTCTTACGCAACTCCATCAGACGACGGTACTCTGCGATTCGATGCTTCATGTTGTCCATCTTATTTCTATCAAAAATAATTGAACAATAATATTTTCAATTTTTTATTTGACTTGATACGTTAACACTTAATACGTTAACACTTGACCCAATGACTATTAGTAGTATCTGTGAGGATATCTGGATCAGGTCCATACTTCGTCCGCACATAAATCTTCTTCTCTACATGTCCTCGCAAGACAAAGCCTTTCTCTGAGTCCGAACCACCAATCGTAGATTGGTGGTGAGGTCCTTTGAGTTTACAATTCTTGAAGACAGTATCTTCATGTTCTTCAATCTCGATCTTGATGACCTTTCCAACCATCATATTCTTCTTCTTACCATCTGGCATCCTGCCTTCAGGTGTATATAGAAGCGTATCATTTACACACACTTCATCATAACCGACTTTTTCAAATGAATTAAATTCAGCTTCATGACGTAGCAAAACATCTTCTTCAGCTTGCATAAATTCGCCGTCTGCTGTTGTTCCTTCAATAATCATAATTTGATGAGCACCGATCTTCCCACGAATACCAGAGGAAATATGTCTAATAACCTTCTCAACTTTTCCAGTGATAGCTCCATTCTTCGTCAGATCAATCACTACTTGATCTCCTTCTGATAACTCATGAATAAACTTACGCGCATAAATCTTCTCTGTAGTTGCCATTTCCTAAGTGTTTATTATTTACAATTAAATGATATTTTATCAATTTTATATTTCTATGACAAAGTGATAAAATATCATTTAATATTAATGAGTAAACAACAAAGCTCTGCTGCTTCCGGGCAACAAGAGTTAAAAACAGTAATGGGTCAGGTTGAAGAACCGAAAGGCACAGAAGAACTCGCCTACTATGAAAGTCGTCGTGGTCAAGGTTGGGAAGATCCAAATAACATGAAGATTCTCACAGAATGGATTCATTACGCTGCTGTATACCTCGATATCTTATCTGAAGCGACAGAAGGATATAAGAAGACACTTCGGCTCAATACAATTATTAATCTAATTGTTTCAACTCTGGCATCGACAATTAGTGTGAGTACATTCAATACAAATGAAGAAAATAGTCCACGGACTGCGCTCACCTTGAAGATCGTCTTCACTGTCCTCACATTCACTCTCACCATTGCCGCCGGCTACATAAAAGTTTACCAGATTCAGGAGAAACTCGAGAACTCACTACGGTTGAAACAAGAATGGGCGCTCTTCGGTTCGAAGATCAGCTCCGAGATGCAACTTCCCCTTATCCTCCGAAAGAATGCTATCTTCCTTATCAGTACCATGAAAGGAACGTACCTCGACTTAGTGAAGTCCGACATGGGAATTAAGAAAGATATTATTCGTCGTATGGCTATGCGTTCTGGTCTCAAAGAAGATGATTTGACGTTGTCCGAACTCTTTGAACGTATTATTAAGAACGAAGTATATAGATTGACGGATGATGCTGAACAAACTGCTGCTATGAGTCCATCTCTTGAAAAACAATTAACTGCAATGGCTGAGTCATATGGACTTGAGACTCCAATAGTCAGAAGACAATCACGCTCGATACATGAATTGAAAGGTGATATCGATCGTGCTCTTGCAGCCTTACCTCCAGATTCAATAGCTGTTGGAATGCCGGCATGTGCAGATATAGAAGAACAGACAGAACAATTAAATAGGATATTGAAGACAAGCCCCACAAGTGGGGCTGCTCTACAAGCCAGCTTTGCTGGCGTGAAGACTTCGAATAAAACGTCAAATAAAGCTTCTTTGTCTAATGATATTGTTCAAGGTGTAAAAGGATTTATCAATAAAATTACACCCACTTCGGCTAGTGCAGAACAACGTGAAGATAATGCTAAACAGATTTTGGAAGATCGTGGAGTTGTGAGTTCCTATTTGAGAACAGCACCACGAAAAGCAGTCCCTCGTTCTTCCATAACTGCATTGACTAAACAACCATCAATGCATCAATTACAACTTGTTACCTCTCCTGCATCTTCATTAGCCCATAAAGGAATCTGCCCTAATTGTTCAAATTATATAAGAGGAGATACATGCTCAATATGCCCAGGATTTTCATCCGGTAGTTCTCAAGTAGATGAACATGATCGTGATCGGACTCTGAGCCAAGCCTCGCTTGGCGATGACATGAGTAGTGTAATAACTTCTGCCTCTGCTGCAGCTGAACAATAAAAATGTCCATACAATTATAATGAACTGTTTTGTATTTGGTTCAGTAAACTGGTTCAGTCTCCAAACGCTTCGCGGAGACCAAACGCAATTGTCCTTCGGACAAAGCGGTCTATTCGGTATCGGTCTTAAAATATCCTCTCAATAACAATTCAGAATAATCCATGAGTAAACGTGAAAAATGTGTTGTTTGTGGTTCATGTGACTTAACTATCGTACGAGAATTTCCTAATTTTCCTATTAAAGCAATTTGTACAAGCGAAACTAACGACATTTTATTCAATAATTGTATTGTATCTTGTACATCATGCAATTGTGCACAGCTATATTATTTAGTTGATATTAATCAACTTTATAACAATGATTATGCTAATACAACATTTAGTCCTGTATGGCATGCTCATCATGAAACATTTAAATCATTTATTTTCGATAACACTGAGGAAACACAATTTTTGGAAATAGGGGCAAATACAGGTGCTCTATATAAATTAATGGCTGCAGAGAAATCGGATATTAAATATACAACTCTAGATATGTTTCGTCATGAACAATTACCGACAGAGATTGAATATATAAATGGTAATTGTGAGACATTCGATTATACTGGTCATCCGTCTGTTATTTTATCACATGTATTTGAACATTTATATAACCCATCTTTATTTTTAGAACAAATACAAAAATCATCTGTTAATGAAGTATTTATATCAATTCCCAATTTCAATAAACTTCGTGATAAACAAACATGCAGTATAATTTATTCTCAACATACTTTTTATTGTGGACAGGAACATATTGAATATCTATTTGCAAAGCATGGTTTCACACTCGTAAATTCGTTAGAATATAATGGATCAATAGAATCATTTATGTGTGTTTTCAAACGATCTAATGATCAATCCTTATCAAGAGTGATTAAACGTCCATCTCTAAATGCCGATGTTTGGACACAACTCTATAATCATAAAATCGATTCAATTGCAAGTACCGAAATTCCAGAGAATACTTATATTATGCCATCAGGTATTTATGGCCAATATGTTTATTATTTTTTGAAAAATAAACAAAATATTATTGGATTCCTGGACAATGATACTAAACGTCATGGTAAAAGATTATATGGAACACCTCTAACAGTATATAGTCCAAAGGAAGTTAATTTAACTAATAAAACTATTTTATTATGTGAAAACCCATATCAAAATGAAATTATACAAGGTCTACAAAAAATATATGTTGATGTCAAAATACAAATCATTTAATTAAATCAGAATCCTTCCTAATCGTTACTTGCCAATTGTTTTTCTCAAACTGTGTCGATTCAATTATCACATAAGGTATTTTCTGAATAAGATCTACTATATCTTGTTCAGTAAATAAATGATAGAATCTTTCATAAATTGTTCCATCAACGTGGTTCCAAGGTACCATATAATCGGTACCACCAATACTCTTCCATTTAGGTTTGCATGCATCCGTTGCCCAAACAGTTAGGAATATTTTTCCACCAGGTTTAACAACCCTTAACAACGAGGACAATGCCTCTAAACGATCATCTTCTGACCTCAAATGATGCAATACAGCAATACAAATTATATTATCAAATGTATTATCGGCATATGGTAATGCTTTTATATTTGCTAATATAATGTGTGCATGAGCATGTTTTTTCGCGGCAAGATTGATTAATGAATGACATGTATCACATGCATAGACTTCACAATCCTTGCGCACAGATAAATATTTACCATTACCACATCCTGCATCTAACAGTCTTGTTCCTGGACTAATAGTTTGGAGAAATTCCATTACACCCTTCCATTGATTGTAACGTGTTGAATCAAAATGCTCTGCAATTGATTCATAAACTGACTCAACACTCATTTGCTTAATTGTCTCTCCCCTTATAAAATAAATCAATATTTCTTATTTGTTTTTCCTAGTCTTGGTCCGAGGACTACCATTCTTCCGTGTTCTAGATGCGCCACTCGTCGCTGATATATCAAATCCATCTATCAAACGACTGTTAGAATGAAGAGGCCAGAATTTATTTATTCGTGACTTACGACTATTTGCAGAACGGACAAAATTATTATCCTTCGTCGAACCATAATAGATACATGTCTCCCTAAAAGATATTTTTTTACCTTCATCATCTTTTATCATAAAAGACGGCACTTTGTCATTAATCAAAAATCCCGTTCTTGTATCGAAATAATACTGTAAATGTCTCTTATAGTATGCATTCAATAAATTCAAATATAAACGATATGTAAGTCCCTGTTTACGGAAGCGTTCAGGTAATTCTGAAGTCCCTTTCGTCAACACATTATAGTAGCCGTCACCATTTGCATATCCTATCAGTTTCATAGGACTCTTGATATTATCGGAAAATTCTATAGATTGTGATTGTAAGATATGTGAGAAAGCAGCTACACGATCCGCAACTGATGAATTTGCAGGTAACTTCACACTAAATGTCTTATTCAATTGATCATGTCGATTATACCAATTCGTCCCGAAGATATGAATCACGATTTCAGGGAAACCCAAATAGACAGTCTCTTTAGGAAATTCTGGCGGCGAAGCAGGACGAATATCTTTTGAACGTCCACATTCAAATAATAGACGATGATGATGTCTGATAAAGGAATCTTTGAAATTATTGAAGTATTTTTCGAATGCCTTCATCCTAAATGCATATCCATCTTTCACCGAACGAATAGTAAAATGACCATCACAGCCATTGCGCTCCAAGAAATCCGGTTTTAAACATGGATCGAAGTGATATGCATGAGGACACTTCCCGTCCACGACACTACATTTACAGGCTTCAGCGCTAATTTGATCACATGTCACCTTCTCAGGATGTGAAGTCGCTAGACGATGCTGATCTGATGGCGACATGAGGACCGCCAACTTCATATCCCTAACTGTCTCGTACACGGATATATGATTAAATACATTTTGATTGATTTTTAATAGTGTAGGACCACCAGCAGGATTAGAATAGAAAAACTTCTGATTCATTTGATCCAAGCAGAAATCGATCTTCATTTCATCCCCTTCCACTCTAATTGTATATTTAAATGGAAAAATACCCATCCATTTTTGGAAAATACGCTTATATGAAAGAACTTCATCATTAGACGAATCCGCTTCAGGTACATGCACGGCATTATAAAGCAATGTTCCTTTGGGTATAATCATAAATTGTATACCTTCATTTTCACTAATTTTATAGTGGTCAATTGCCGTAACTGACTTACTCATCTAATATTATAGACTAATAAATTTTATAAACGCGATAACGAAGTAATATTTACTATACTGTCAGATAGTATTAAATCTAAAACTAGTATAATCCTCCTCAAAAAAATAAATTGTTTAATATTTTTATTTATTTCGATAATAATCATATATAATATCACCTGAATCTAATCCTTTATGATATCTTGTATCAATAATATTAATAAAATCTTCAATCTCCTTTGGAATATCTTCCCATAATTCATCATCTAATACCAAATATTTAAGATTTCGTAATTTAACAATACTTGCAGGTAAGGCTTCAATATTATTTTCACCACATACTAATTTACCAAGAGTAATCAAGTTTCCAATATCTTCTGGTAGTGATATCAATTCATTTTCACTACAATTTAATGTATCAATAAAAGGTAGTTTTGTAATAGAATCAGGTAAAGACGTGAGCTTATTGCTTGAACAATCCAATGTATCAAGATTTTTTAAATCACCAATACTGTCTGGTAAAGACTTGAGTTTATTATGTGAACAATTTAATACTTCTAAATTAGTTAATTTTCCAATATCTTCAGGTAACTTTGATATATTCCTGCAATGTAATTCAGTAATTTTATCATAGTTATCAAATTTGTCTATATCAAAATGATTATACTCCTTGGTAATATGTAACCCATACTTAGCAGTGATATGAACTGTATCTGTTTTTTTAGCAGTAGTACTACCAGATTTAGCAATTTTCCTAATCATCTTTATGTCTAAATTAGAATAATAACTAATAATATTTTCAGTTTTACTAGATAGAAAAATTGAATTATTTTTGATCCATGTACTAATATCAAAAATGGCCGCTGTAGAACCCGCTTTGACGAAATATGTGTTCATTATGTGAACACAACTAGTGAAGCAAAATATTTTGCAGAAACCAATGAGGGTAATATACCTGAAGACCATGTCTACGCGCCAGCGAAGCTGGCTCATAGAGCGGACTCGCTTGCGAGTCCTGTCTACATTGTTATTGATGCATCACGATACGGACAATTAGCAGCTGTAGTCTCATGTCCTCGCGAGACGGAGCCTCGCTCAGAGTCCGAACACCCAACCCTTGGTTGGGTGTGAGGTCATAAATATGCACAGCGATGTGAAATCGTTGAAGAAGCAAGTAACATATCTTTGAGTAAAAAACATTCTGATTTCATTAAAAGAAATCATGATCGCGAACCAGGTTATGAGTATCAAACACTATATGAAGCCCGTGGTGCCGCAAATTTCTGGGAAGGACTTCGTGTCAATAATCGCAATAGTCGTACCGTTTATTATACAAGATATAGGTCCTAAACGCTCATAATAAAAAAATTGATATTTTTGTATCAATATTAATAGTATTATAAAAGTTTCTGATTATCAAGGACAATGGATTCTTGTTATATTTGTTTACAAGATTCAAGCCAAGAGCCATATGTTGAGCCAAATCCATGTGCATGTAAAGGATCAATTAAAATGCATATATCATGTTTTATTAAATTATATGAGGACAATAATAAATGTATAATATGTAATACACATTATACAAATAAATTAAATGGCTATGTTAAAATACATTGTGATACTACTGGTAAATTGAAAAAGGAAGGAGCATTTAAAGATGGTAAAGAAAACGGCCTATGGAACTATTATTCAGAAGATGGGAAAATAGAAGAACAAATATTAATAATCAATGATAAAAACACTATTTCAAAGACATATTATCCATCAGGTGCGTTAAAACAATATCACATATATTTTAGGAAATTTACTCCTGTATTAGGAGAATATGATATATATATATGTTATGATATAACGAAAACTATACAATATTATGAAACTGGGAGTCAAACGCTTTGCGGTAATATACAACAAGAAGGGAAACTAATCAATGGTGAAATGAGCGGAGATTGGAAATTATATTATAAAAATGGATCCCTTTTAGAGGAAGGAAGATTTAATTATGGAAAGAAAATCGGTCCTTTCAAAAATTACTACCCTAATGGTTCTATTCATATAGAAAAATATTATCACTATAATATTGCAATTGGAACTTGGAATTATTATGATATTTATGGTAAAAAAATAGCTGAAGAATCATTTTATCCTAATGGAGTAATTCAAAGGAGAAAAGACTTTAATCTGCGAACATGGATATTCTATGATAAAGATGGTAAAAAAATAACAGAAATTGTGTATTAACTAATAGTACAACATGAATCGGTAGAGGCCAAAGGCTCTTGCCGTGTTTTTTGTATGGCCTCAATCGCCTTTTTCTCTTGGGCCTTCGCCTCCCTCGTATTAGCCTTTAGAACAGCAGCCTCTTCCCTAAATGTCGTGTCATAGCCATGCTTAGCAGACCTAACCTCCAACCTTTGGTTGGGGGTTCGGACTCTGAGCAAGGCATTTAGCCCGAAGGGCTTTGAGTCTTGCGAAGACCAAACACCTCGAGAACCCTGGGTTTCTAAGTCCTTGACCTGCTCTCCCAAATCTTTAAAAGACGGATCGCGAGCCAACTCTTGCTGCTTCCAGACTGGCAAGGGAATAGTCTTTCCAGGTACTACAAAGAATACCTCTTCAGGATAAATCTTCGTAGTCGCTCGCTTCGCCATACTTACTCTAATTGTGGCGCTACAAAAAGAAATCAAATTTTCTCAACTAAGAGATACTTCTAAAAATTGATTTATATATTTCTTAACTATATAAGTCAATTAACATGGCATCGAAACTCTGTAAAAATATGATTCCTTCATGGTATAATGGATTGGATGAAGAACCACCACACAAACAGGACGAATATTACAAAGTGACTTATAAATTTATTCAGGCATCACATGATGGATATTGTTCCGGTTATGATGGTGAATCCGATGCAGATGTTGAATGGATCACTACAACTCAGGTTGGCTATCTCTTAAAACAGTATTGGGATTTTGATATTACACAATTTAAATTGAAAGGATCTATTACATGCACACAAGATAAATCTATTCATTCAGGTGCATGTGCACTATGGGCAAAAGTAGAATTAGTTAGTGTTGAATCGATTACATCAAATTCATAATTGTAATTATTCATATGCCTTTTTTCTTCAATACTCTATGATTGAAGTAAATGTCATCTGTTTGTCCATGTTCTCTTTTGTACCGAGCTTCCATCTTCAACTTCTCTTCTTTTGCCTCATCCTGAATACCCATAAACGTCATATAAGCTAGCTCCTGTTCTGCTGAGCACTTAGCGACTTTTAGACTTGATTCGTATAGCTTTCTATCAAACTGTCCTGATAACTTGATCGGAGCCTTATTATTGACGGAATCTTCGAGTTTATTGTATACCTCAGACTTTGACTCAACTTTCTCAACAATCAACATTCTACCTAAATGTTATTGTGATTAATAATTTAAATAATACACATGGGTAAACTCACAGAACATTCCACCTTCACAAAACAGTTTCGGGAAGAACTTATAAAAGATCTTGAGTTATGCGAATCTATTCTCTGCCCTAAATGTAATTTGAATTATGTCGATAACTGGAATGAAGATATGTGCCGATATGAAAGAGTAGAGGGTGATTCGGAGTCTGATGAAGATGAAGATGAAGATGAAGAGAAGAATGCTCGCTATGAAATTGTCTGTGTCTTCGACTTCTATGACACTCCCCTAAAAGAAGTTATTGATGAATGGCTCCGCAAACTTTTAAGAATGTGTGGCGATGATGAAGAGCTTCGAAGTAAATGGCGACAAAAAATTGAAATTTCACGCACCCAATAGTAAACATTAAAAATGTCTTCTTATTCTAACGCAATTAAAAAAACCGCTATTCCCGCTTGGTTTAATGGATTAAGTGAATATCCTTTAAGCGACAATCAGTATTATAAAGTGACTTATAAATTTATTCAAGCCCAACATGATGGTTATTGTTCGGGCTATGATGGTGAGTCTGATGCTGACGTAGAATGGATTACTATGACTCAGGTCGGCTACCTTCCCAAACAGTCATGGGACTTCGATACTAAAAAGTTTCAATTGAAAGGCTCTATTACCTGTACCCAAGATAGTGATAAGTGTTATCAATCTGGGTATTGTGGTCTTTGGGCAAAAGTACAATTAGAGAGTGTTGAATTGATTTCGTCATAATTGTGATCGAGCCACGAAAAAATATTTTTTTTAAGTTCCACTTTAGAACACCTTAAATAATACAAGGAGTACCATAATAACAAATCCTACTGTTATACACATAGTAATTGTATTATAGATGCAAGAGTTATCTAGTGTCTTAATCATATAAGTGTCGCGTAGTTCATAACCGAACTTCCTGTAATAGTCGCGAACACCGACGCCGGCAATAATCGCCATTTGATCATAGGATGCGCCGGCGGCAATCTTTTCAGAAATCCCTAATAGTTGTCGACCAATTCCACGGTGCTGTGCACCTTTTTGATCCTTTGATCCGACCTTATTTACTTGTCCATAGACATGGAGTTCTCGAATCATTGCTGTTTTGGATGCAGCGAGAGCCTCTATGTGAGGCTTTTCGGACCAATGACAGAGCCGTAGCCGAATGAACCCTAATAGTAGGTTTCGCTTAGTGCGAGGCACTTCGGCGGCAATGAAATATTCCTGCGCACCTGATGCAACAAAGGAATAGATATTGTATTTAATTTCGTCGGCATTAAATGCCTGTTGACGAACTTCGCAGCAGCGAATACACTGACAATAAATGCCGGCTGCTTCTGCGAGTGTAGTGACTTCATTACCGAGATTTGTCGTTAATGAGTCACTAGTGAATCCGAGACGTCCTGAACAAGCAGGCCGAAAGTCTCGTTGAATTCGATTTACACGAACCCATTTAGGGGTAATTTGTTGCCTATAAATGAGTACGTCTTTGAGGGCACGGCCACCATCTGCTTCCGCATACGGTTTCCATTTACCACTCGCCTTCCATTTTTTGATTTCTGTAAAATCTACGTCCAGACAAGGATAATCCTTCATATAGTCTGGAATCAAGTCAGGGTCGTCTTGAAGGATTGCTTTATAGCAAGCCTTATCGATTTCTGGAGTTGCCCCTGGTAGATCTGCCATAATATGGATCTCAATCTTGAATCCATATTCCTTTAATAGTCCGATTGCCGCACGTGAATGGGACACTAGGTGTCCACGGCCCACAAGACGCAGCAAATCGTCATTTGTATGCTGTACACCCAGTTCTACACGGGTTACACCATATTTGCGGAAACGAATAATTTCGTCCGCATCGATTTCGTCAGGCCTCGTTTCAATGCCGAGACCCACTACATGTATTTGAGCATGTGTGTTATACTCTTGTTCTTCCTGGAGGCTTAAAGCCTCTCGGGCCTCCTGTTGTCCTTCGGACAAGGGCCAAATATTAGCTGCATAGTAGAGGTCACGGACAAACTTGTCCGCAATATCATGGGAATAGCAACTAAATGTTCCACCCAAGATACGGAATTCGATCTTATCGAGTGGATGTCCATTGTACTCGAGCGCCCGAAAGCGCACATGTACCTGTTTAACTGTTTCAAAGTCGACCGAAGCCGCACGCTGAACTGCATCTTCATTGCTCAAATAGGAACGTGGCATCCCAGGTTCATTTGGACAGAATTTGCAATTGTATTTGCATGAGAAACGGTCTGGTGGCATAACCACCGTGATATTTACGATACCGCTCGCTGAACGAACGGCGTTTTTAATGACTGCGTAACGGAGAGGATGATTCTTCGGGAACCGCTCAGGGTTCGCATCAGATAGCTCCTTATATGCATGGCTCAGCCAACGCTTGCCAATACTTTGCTTATGTTTCTTATAAAGAATACGTAGCGTCGCGTTCAAATGTTTCTCTGTATCATATGCCTCAGGGCATAGATCAATTAGATCTTCGATAAACTTCTTCCCTATAGAGACCATGCTTACATTAATCTCATCTTGCTCACAATCTTCAATATCAGACATTTTCTTCTTATTTGTATCTTCCTAATTAAACTTCAATTTTTTAATGCACGTGGTCTGCGAATGGTTTTTGATAAACGATATTTATATCCTCCCTTAATTACAGGATTATTTTTAATTGGAATAATCCAATTAGTTACAATATTTTTAACAACACCTCTTACTAGTGTTTCCAACCATCCTTTATAAAAACGACATTTATGTAAACGATTCAATTCTTTATTTATTAATACCATAAATTCAGGTAAAGAAGCAGCATCATGGAAATTTTTAATAATATCTTCTTTCTTAACAACTGTTAATGCAAGTGGATTATATGTATGTATTAAATGTAATATAATATCAGCGGACAATGTGTCATTTTTAAATTTAGTACTTCTAAGTGTCTCAATTTGATTTTTATAGTCCTTATTACTATAATCTGGCTCGTAAAATGCTGAAAACTTTTGTTCATACCATGTAACTCCATATAATGCAATTGAATATGTAAGTAAATCCATATTTTCATTCAATTCTCTATTGCAAATAATTTTGCTTTTATCAGATAATGACATATCTTCGATATATGGATGATGTTTTCTAATATATTTTATTATATATGTTAGTACTTCAGTGCCAAAACTATGTTTATCAAATACTTCGATTTCCATTGTATCTGCAATACATTGATATAGCGCCTCAATCTTATCTAAATGTGCTCTATTAGATGTATCCTTCATAAAAGAATATTCAGCCATGCGTGAATGAAAATTATTTAGAAGCGATTTAACTTTTTCTTGTGGTTTTTTAACAATAAGTTCTAAACAATAATTTGGTTCTTCACCAATTGTATATAATATCGAACCATCAATAATTCTTTTTCGCATGTTAAATGAAAAATTTTCCGTTTTACCCGGAATAATTACATCATTTCTAAGCGATACAAAGTCTCGCGATGACATTTCTATTCTTGTATTTAATAAATATTTTGGAGAAATATTTAAACTTCGGCGGATTATTGTTCTGTCTTCTCAGCAAAAAGGAAATTATTGGATGTATTCAGTATAATAAGGAGATATATGAATCTGAGATGGTCTTGTCCACAATCCTCGATATCAGACATTGTCTTCTTATTAATCTTCCTAATTGTCGGTCCAAATATCAATTTTATATATTCATTTAATTTAAACAATTAAGAAAATAAATATTTAATGGGTTTCCAAATTTTGCGTAAAGTATGTTTACAAAACTTGGCCGCAATAAACAATCTTCTTATGAACGCCAATGAAGAATATTCACGGTTCGCATTTAATGGAGCAAATCCAAGTAAATCTAGTTGGAAAAGACTCGACGAAGAATTTGCATGGGAAAAATTACAAGCATATGAAGAACTCTATAAACAAGAATTTATGCGTTGTCAAGAACATATTGGACTTCCTAAGAATTCATAACGCTCTCAATACATAATAATAGTTATTAAAAATTGATATTTTTTCAATAACTAATAAACAATATCCCTAAATGTCTAAAGAACAAGATAAATGTTATATTTGCTATGAAGAACAATCTGAGGAAAATAGATTCGTGGATCCTAATCCCTGTAATTGTCGAGGAACAATTAAAATACATGTCACGTGTTTTGATACCTTAACAACAACATATGATACATGTGGTGTTTGTAAAACAAAATACCTGCAAAATGGATATAAAAAATATTATGATCCAGATGGACATCTAAGAGAGGAAGGATTACTGGTAAATGGTTTGAAAACAGGATTATGGAAGACTTGGACGATTTGGCATACAGATAACCAATTATATGAGAAAGTAAATTATATTGATGGAAAAAGGAATGGATTATATCAACGGTTGTATAGTAATGGCCAATTAATGTGTCAATGTAATTATGTTGATGGAATGATACATGGGTTATATCAAAGTTGGTATATTAATTGCCAATTAGAGCTGAAAGTAAATTATGTCAATGGACAAATAAATGGATTATATCAATTTTGGTATAGTAATGGCCAATTAAAAAAGAGGTGAATTTTGTTGATGGAATAATGGATAGATTATATTAAAGTTGGTATGAAAATGGCCAATTACACATGGAAGCCAATTATGTTGATGGACAAAGAAGGTCCCTCGATAACTTATGGTCCCTCGATAACTTATAATTATGCAATACAATTACATAATAGTGTTTAAAATTGATTTTTATATGTATCGTAAATTCTATTAACTATATTCCTAAATGTCTGAAGAAGATAAATGTTATATCTGTTATGAAGAACAAACAGAAGAAAATAGATTCGTAGATCCAAATCCTTGTAATTGTCGAGGAACAATTAAAATACATGACATGTGTTTTGATACCTTAACAAAAACGTATGATATATGTCGCATTTGTAAGACAAAATTCCTACAAAATGGATACAAAAAATATTATTATCCATCTGGGTCCTTAAAAGAAGAAGGTCTACTGGTAAATGGTTTGAAAATAGGATTATGGAAAAAGTGGTATAATAATGGCCAATTGTGGAGTGAAGTAAATTATATTGATGGAAAAGCCAATGGATTATATCAAAGTTGGTATAAGAATGGCCAATTATGGGAAAAAGTAAATTATGTTGATGGACAAAGAAATGGATTATTTCAAAGTTGGTATGATAATGGCCAATTATATGAGAAAGAAAATTATGTTGATGAAAAAAAGAATGGATTGAAGCAACAGTGGCATCCTAATGGCCAGTTAGAGATGAATGTAATCTATGTTGATGGAAAAATACATGGATTATATCAAAGTTGGTATATAAATGGCCAATTAATGTGTCAATGTAATTATGTTGATGGGAAAATAAATGGATTATATCAACATTGGTATGATAATGGCCAATTATACATTGAAGTAAATTATGTTGATGGACAATCGATAATTCAGAATAATTTATAATTATGTATATATAAAAATTGAATTTTTATTTCGCGTTTAATAGATATTAAAATGAAGATGAAGTCAAAGATCTATAAGATACCAAATGAATATTTGAAGAATTTTATTAATGATTATGACTATGCAACTGAAAGCTTGGGACGCAAAATAAAGCCCTATGTGATTAAGAATTATCCAGATATCAAACGCGGAGATGCTCTTGAATTAGATTTCTATTTCGGATATCCTGATCGTAAAGAGCATTTTATGTATTGGGACGGTAAAAATGTTCTTCCTCAATGTCATGATTATTATGATTATGATGGCGGTGGTCCACCTCTATGTTTTAAAACATTTACTGAGTTTCCAATGGATTACTTCTCTGAAACCGCATGGTTTGGAGAAAGTGTATATCTTGACTATGATACATTTGTAGATCAGGTTCGTAATTGGACAGCCGAAGAAGATAATGATGACGAAGAATTGATAATTACATACAAGAATAAAACATATTCACTTAATCTGGATGAATCGGAATCATGTGATTCTCTTTCAGAATATATTGATGTCATTAAAACTGGTAAAGCACAATATATTATGTTGGTAAATTCTGATAATAAGATTGTAAATATTGATGGAGAAGAGGTATATTAAAAATATACCATGCAAACTGCTCTAGAGACAAATATTTTGAAACGATTTTTTTGATAATATACACTAATAGTAGATATGCGAAAAACAAGAAAATATAAGAGACATACGGCTACAAAACAATTTGGTGGTTTCAAAAAATCTTTATTACCAGCTTTAGTAGCTTCAAATGTCCCTTTATTACGCAATGTAATAGCACCACATCTAAAAACTCCATTAAATACTTATCGTACATTTTCTAAAAGATATTTTAATAATGACTCTATATTTTTACTATGTGGTCATGCAGGTGATACAGAATCTTCAAGATATAAGTTGAAAGACAATGAATTTTTTGCATCTCCAATAGAATGTGGTAGAATAACATATAGCTCAAGTGAGCCATTTTTAGAGTTTGCGAGTCATAATATGAAGATAAAAATTCCAAATGTAAAAGATGAAACTTCACTTCATCCATTAATGTATTCTGATTTTCCTTTAAAATTAAAATCTACAATTAGTGCCCTGTCTGTAAATAATGAATATAAAAGAGAAGAAATGGATTCCTGGAAACTATATTTTCCACAATCATCTTATAAATCTACAAATACAATTCCTCCTATTGAATTTAAATATTTCAATGGACACTATGTAAAAACAAACAAAAATGATTTATTTCATTCATATGTGGGTGAGCCTGTAGAATTTACATATAAAGGAACTACAAACTATATCGAGTCAGGAGATTATTTTATTTATACAGTTTCAGTTAGCGGTGTTTTGTTTCCTAATCAAGATGTTAATAAATTTATTGATAAATTATATAAACTAAAAGAATACTCAGATATTATTCAAAATACTTTTAATTTACCCAATAATATGGAATATTATTTATATATATTAATTCCTGTAGAAGATTATTATGAGGACAATGATTATATACACTCTAAAATATCATATTATAAATATCTAAAGGATGTATTAATTGAATTATCAGAATTATCATACATAGTAATAGATGATATAATTAACGATAACTTACTGGTAAGTAAAATATTAGATGCAAGTCTATTGGTTGAGGACATATTCAAAATTATTCGTGAAGATAAAGGTGATGAACCTATTTTTATAATTAATCCTTTGTGTAGATCATTACCCTCTCATTTAAAAGAGAGTGCACAATTACTTGAAAATGAATCAAATCTTGAAACTAATGTAAGAGGACTTGTTCCATATTCTTTGAGAAGAAGACGTATAACTGAAAAACAGAAAAAAAAGTATATTAGCCAGAGCAATCCTCTCTAAATGATCTATGATTGAGCAAACTTAGCAATAAATGCCTCCTTCCCATTCTTAGCCAAATACTCCATAGTTCGCATTGTCCATCCAAAGGATGCGCCACTATGACCATTGTAGCCCAGGGTCTCCATATTAGCCGAAATAGTTTGAACCATCGGATTTGATGAGAACATAAATGACTCCTCATTGAAATTCTTCATATAGTCCCAGCCGCCATCAGCCATTGTAATTGCATCATACGCATTCTTCATCATGGCGCGAACATGAGTGTCCTTGATCGCGGCAAAATCGGAAGCTTCCATGATAATAGACATCGGAATTATTGATATATGTATTGTAGTTAAGAAATATCAATTTTTAATTCAATGAAAAATTATATTTAAGGAGCAAAATACAGTAAAACTTAAATGACACCCCAACAGCATGTTGTGAAATTAATAACAAACACTATACAAGGACATGTGCATTACACGTCTACGCGTAATTTTTTATGCGGAATGGGACTAGCATATGCCATTGCAAATGAGCATTACACGCACATACCTATTGTCCTTTTGACTCCATCAATCTATGCAGGATATCATGCATACAAGAATTTAAATACGTTAAAAGTGATTGTTCGTCCTGCAGATAAGATCACTTAATACATGGCGAATATTTTTATATGTATCCTGAGTTTTGTCATATCCATCACATAATTTTTTATTGCAGTCCCAAAAATTGACTTTATAAAGCTCTCATTCAAATATTATAGTATTTCAATGAGACCGTCATTTATTGCACGAATTTACAATATTTACACTCCTATGTTGGGACGTTGGGCCATCACCTATAATTACAAGATTCAGAATTTGAAAATCGATAATGCTAATATGGATCATTGCGGTTGCTGCGAAGTAGTAAGTAGGACCGAGGTTAGCGACGATGAGCTATGGCCTTATTGTATTTAATTTGTGTGCATATTGCTTAAAAAAAGCACTTTTGCATAATATTTTTGGGTACTTTTTCTAAAAAGTACAAAAGTGCCCAAAAACATGTGATGTGAATTGCTTAAAAGTTTTTTCTATTGTTATAGTAATGAGTGCTACAGAGGATAATACTATTCAGGGTGGCGAGGGTGCTGAGGTTGATCGTCATGCAATTTATTACTATTTACATGCTGAAGAAAGAAAAGCTAAACAAAGGGAAAAATATAATAATGATCCTGAAGTAATACGCAAAAGAGAAGAACGTGAAGCGAAGAAAGCTGCGAAGGAAGTTGAAAAACTTGCCCAAAAGAAAATAAAGGAAGAACAAAAAAAACTTAGAGCTCTCGAACTTCAAAAAATCGCTTTAGAAAAGAAAAAATCCCCGGCGTAAAAAAAATTAAAAAATATTCCGCATAGACAGAAACAATGTCTGCTTCAGTCTATGCCGATAATCAATCTTCCATCTCATATACCACACAACGTCCTGCTGGTTTCACTCCAATTGTTAAATATCAAACATGGAATGCTAAGGTTATGGCTAATATTTGGTCTGTTCGTGATACATTAGATCCTGGACAGCTTTCACATATTAAGGCTCTTTATGATAATGCAAAAGCTCATAACAAGTATAATACTTCTGTATTTACTTATTCTTATCCAAAGTCATCTATTGGTCGTCTTGGATATGGGCGTCTTTATTCACAAGAAAAAGGTGGAATGGAAAAGATAGAAAAAACATTACGTCATTCATTATGTGCTGGTATTTACTGGGATATTGATATGGTAAATGCTCAACCTACAATTCTTTCACAAATGGCAAATAATCGTGATTTAGATCTCCCAAATTTAACGAATTATGTTCTTTATCGGGATGAAATCATTCAGAAATTAATGTCACAATTTGGTAAGACACGTGATGAAGTTAAGGAGTGGATTATTACATGTATATTTGGAGCACGTATTCCTGAACTCGAATGTCTTCAAAAAGAACTAAGAACTCTTGCAAATGAATTACGTTCTGAATATAATGAATTATATGAAACGATTATAAAACAAAAAGAGGCTAATGTTATTGGAACATTTTTAGCTTATATTGGACAAACTGAAGAATGTCGTTGTTTAATGGCAATGAATGATTATTTTATACAAAAAGGGCGTTCTGTAGATATATTTTGTTATGATGGTTGTATGGTACGACGTATTAATGATGAAGAAAACTTTTCTGAAGAACTTTTACGTGAAGCAGAAGAATATGTAAAGAAGATTACTGGTTATCAAATAACACTTGCGATCAAACCAATGAAATATTCTGAAGATTTTATGAAAGAAGCTAAACCTCTAAGAAAAGAAGATATTGACGATACCTATATGGTGCGTAAATTCCTACATAAAATGGGTGATAATATTATTAATGATACACAAAATGGTATTATGATATTTGATGATAAGACAGGAATGTGGTTTCCTGAAGATACTGATGGAGAAGGGCGTAAGATACGAAATTATATCATTAAGGCAGATCTGAAAGAAGAGACCATGGATGGAACTGTAAATTATTCTGGATATGCAAATAAACAGGATGCAATTATCAAGATTCTTCCATCAATGATTGATCTTGTTGATTTTTGTACTGATAGTAAATTTTCAACAGCTGAGAACAAGCTGTTATTTCTTGATGGAATTTACGATATGGTAACAAAAACATTTACATCTGGATTTAATCGTGATATTCTATTTACTGGTCGTATAAAACGTAAATTTCCTGCACGGAATGAGGATTTAATTGCAAAAGTTAATAAACTTCTATTTGAAGATCCTTATAAAGAGACAGAACAAGATGTTGGTGTATATTTGAAGAAATTATTAGCACGAGGTATTGGTGGTAATTATCATGATAAAACGATGGTTATTGTTGTTGGTGAAAGTAATTCTGGTAAAGGGTTATTAAGTTTTGCTCTTGAAAATACTTTTGGTACAAATATAACAACATATGCTGCTGCTAATTTACAGTTTAGAGGTAATAATGTTGATGATGCAAAGAAATATTCATGGGTATGTCCAATTCGTAATAGTAGAATTTCAATTGCTAATGAAGTATCTACTGCTACTGGTGGTTCAAATTCTGCATGCATTGATGGTAATGTTATAAAAAGTCTTACAGGAGGTGATAAAACACAGATGAGACAAAATTTTATGAATGAAGAAGCTCATAGAAATCGTGCACTAATGTTACTATTCTTAAATGATTTACCACAAATTAAACCATTAGATGATGGTATAGGTAATCGAGCAAAAATAGGGGAATATAAATTGACATTTGTTGAAAAGCCTGAAGGCCAACCTTTAGAACATTTTGAAAGACGTGCTATTCCTAATGTTAAGAAATTATTTGAAAATACTGAATATCAAGATGCATTCTTTTGGTGTTTAATGGATGCATTTGAATGCAACGCTCCTACTGCTCCTGCAACTGCATTAGCATCTGCTAAAGAATGGGTTCCTGCTCCTAAACAGTCATTCAAAGATGCCTTAACTGCTGCTGGTTATCGTATTGATAAAGATGATAATAATATTTTTGTTGCATTTAGTGAAATAAAACAAGTATTGAAAGATGCAGGTGTTTGTGCAGGAATGTCTGATCAGGCTATTGGTAGAGAGTTAAATAAGATTGGATTAGAATCTGGTGAGAAAAGAATAGATGGTCGAGTTACTAAAATACGTAAAAATATTCAATTAATATAAATAAAAATATTGTGTAACCGATGTTACCGTAACCGATTTCTAAAATTCTATTTTGGGAAATTAACAGTTTTTTACCGGCCGACTAAATATCAAAAAATCATGGAATAGAATTTCATAAATCGGTTACGGTGACATCGGTTACATTAATTTAAATATATTTTATAATATATTATTAATGGTACATTGGATCTACGTTTTGGCTTGTGAAGATGATTTTATATATGTTGGTGAAACGGAACATTTATATGCTCGGTTTAAGCAGCATTTAAGTGGAAGAGGAGCTACAAATACTCATATTCATCGACCACATTCACTAATTGGGTTATATAAATTAGCAGATAATTATTCTTTTATGCAATATAGAAATGCAATTAAAAAGAGTGAAGATAATAAATCTTTTTTGGAAAACTGGGGTAATGATGAATCAGGAAATCTTATAATAGAAAATCATATAACTGAACGTCTTTTGTATGAGCGTCGTAATAATCATGAATATGGTTCAGGTAATGAATGGTATCGTATTCGTGGTGGAAAATATACTCGTGAAGATATGAATACAACACTTGAATATGCAAAAGCATGGTGTAGTCGTCCTAATCGTGTTATTGGTGGTTATCGTATAACAGGAGGAATTGTTGATAAATTAAATGAAGACGATGTTGTTGATAGACCACTTTGTAAATGTGGAATGCCTTCAGAAGTTAAACTGAGCAAAGACAAAACAAAAATATATTTTGTATGTGCTCTTAAAAATGCTTGGTCTGATATCCCATTCCTAAAAGTTGGTCATCAATGTGATTTATGGGCGCTATATAATAATGAAAAAAAATAGGGTGCAGCAGGGTGCAGGGTTTCCGCAAAAGTCCATCGGGAAAAGAGATATATAGGAAAGTTGGCGGTTCAGTTCCAAGTAAAACTTGGAACACAACGCCGCAAAGCGGCGGAAAAGGTGCACCCTCCTGCACCCTACTTTCCCCCGCTATGAAGTCCAAACGTCGCAATAAATTCTTCCATGTTCCGTGTACCCATCGCCAAATTACACGGTTGACAAATAGGACGTAGATTGCAGATTTCAGACGATCCTCCATTCGCCTCTGCTACTACATGTCCTGCTTGGAAATGGCGTACATGTATCTCTGTGGCCTTACAGCACATACATTTCGCCTTTGCAATCTCTTCACCGATCCAAAGATTCCATACAAGAGTTCTAATGTGCTCTGGTATGGCCTTCTTCTTGTAAGCAGCTGCGACAACAATTTCATTTTCTTCGCATGCCTTCTCCTTTTTTGCCTTCACCTTTTTTGGTTTCGGCTTCTTTACAGCCGGCTTCTTCACTTTTGGTTTGACTTTTACTTTCTTCTCCTTATCTTCTTTCTCCTTCTTTGGCTTCACAATCTTCTTCGGTTTCTCTTCATCATCTTTTTTCTTTACCCTCTCTTTCTTTGGCTTCTCCCCAGAATCTTCTTTATCGACCATCTCACCTATCTATCCTAATTGTCTGCGCAAAAGTTTAGATCAAATTTATATACTTATATAACTATGAATAAATAGGATTTCAAAGGTAAAAAAATAATGTGTAAGTAGAATGTTATCTGATTTTCATAAACGAATGCTCGCATTCTTAATCGGTTGTATAGGAACAAGAGCGGCTTTCGCCTACACAGCTGCTATTGTAGCTCCGACTATTTTACAACTATTAGGTCTATTAGCACTCTTACCAGTCATTGGTTGGTTCTACATTATTTTTATTGGCAGACGTGATACTGGACCAGAAGTATTAGGTGGCCGTATTTGGTGGCAAAATATACGAATTGTACATATGTTATTATATCTTCTCTTCGCCGTCATGGCTCTCATGAAACGCACGGATGCTTGGATCGTCCTTGCGGTCGATGTATTGTTTGGTCTTACTGCATTTTTGGCACATCACTTCGGTGGATGGAATCCATAAATGGAGGAGACGTATAAGAGGTAAAAAATAGTGGGCATTATAGACCCTGCGCTTATAATTTATCATCAATCTCAATACTGTCTTCATTAAATTCTTTATATGATCCAATCATGTTACCATTATCAAAGAAACTTTCCATAGCAATTTTACCATTTTTATGGTAAAAGCGAAATAGCCCATGAGGTATATTATTCATAAAAGATTGTTCTGTTCGTAATTTACCTGATTCATAATATTCTTTATATGAATATATATCTTCATGTTGTAAACATGTTATATCTCGATAGACTCGTAAAGGTTCTGATGCATATTTATTTTTAAAATAAGATACAATTCGACCATTTATTACACCAGCGCTCAATTGACCTTCTGCCTCTAATTGTCCTGTATCATAATATGCCTTGAATATACCATTTTTATCTTTATCATTATAAATCTCTTCATACGTGAGAGGAACTTTTCTATATAAATTTTTTTGTTGCGTTATATATTTTTCAATCATATCTGTCATAATAGGTTAATAATATATAACGCAATATTTTTATCAATTTTTATTAAACCAAAAAACTGATATTTTTACGATCGATAATAACTATTAAAGATGAAACATACGAAGAAAAGGCTATGGGCTAAAATTAAATCTTGGTTTATTTGCACTACAAATAAAAAACACCATAAATTTGATTATCCAACATTTGATCCAAATATTGGTTATGTAGGTGAGATAACTGAAACAGGAGCAGAGACCCGATTTACAATGTACGAATTTACTAAATAATGAATTCAGCGCAACGGTGTTGCAATGAATTTCTGCACTATAATTCAGGAATCTGACTAAAATCCTTAGTACAGGCTATTTTTTCTCCTTCGGCATCAGCGTTTGCTCTATGTATTCGAATATGTTTTGGGAAATGTTCATGTAGGAAACTTAATGCCCAATAAGTCGCACCTTCAGTGGAGCGCGCTTTTAGCATTATTTTCATTTTATTAAATCCAAGTATTATAAACGAAGTGAACTTAATAGAGTGTCTTGAACTATTAGTAAATTTAAAAAGTATCTTGGATTCTCAGTTAATACACAATAATAATAAAAATTGAAATATTTTTTATTTTTTATTATTCTAAACAATCATAATAATAATGGCAACAACATCCGATAAATGTTATTTATGCTTTGATGATGCGACTGAAGGAAATCCATTCATCGATCCAAATCCTTGCGCATGTAAAGGTTCTGTTAAGCTGCATAGCAGCTGTGCAGAAGAACTGATGAATAAAACAGTGAGTTGTGGCGTTTGTAAGAATGCATGGAGTTTCACAGGTATTAAACGTACATATGTACCAATTTTACCTGAAGGGAGTTTAGCCTTGGAACTACCTGTAGCTAAATCAGATTCTGCAACAGGAAGTTTATATGAAGAAATTCATTATGTTAATGGAATTCGTCATGGTCTTTATAAAAAATATTATCAAACTTCGGATGTTAACGCAGAGTTGATGCTAGAAGTTGAAGCAAATTATATTAATGGTGAATGTGTGTACCCCGCAAAAATATATTATCCATGCAGTGGAAGTCTAAAAGCGGAAGTACATTATGTGAATGGTGAATTAAATGGTCTTTGTAAATATTATTACGAGACTGGTGAACTATTTGAAGAATATAATTATCTTATTGGTCTATTGGAAGGATCATATAAATCATTTTACAAAAATGGCCAATTGTATAATGAATGTAATTATGTTAATGATATGAGGGAAGGACCTTATAAACAATATTATGAAAATGGCCAATTACAAGAAGAACAAAATTATGTGAATAATTGTCTAAATGGACAATCTAAGACTTATTTTATGAATGGCAACATAAGTTGCGAAAAAAATTATATTAATAATATTATGGAAGGTGTTTGTAAGAATTATTACAATTCTGGCCAACTAAAAGATGAATTCAATTATATTAATGGAATAATCAATGGACCATATAAAAGTTATTACGACAATTGCCAATTACAAGAAGAAAGTAATTTTGTAAATGGCAAATTACATGGTCTATTTAAATTATATTACAAAAATGGCCAATTAAGGAAAGAAGGTATTTATAATAATGGTTCCATACGCAATAATGAAATTAATAAATGCCTTAGTGAAATGATACGTATGGTAGAACAAATTGAAGAGATTACTCCATCTCTTAAGAAGAAACCTAGTAAGAGTAATATAATTACAAAATTTAAAAATTATATCGGATGCAAACATGTTTCTGTAAATGCATAATAATAGTAGACAAATTTGATTTTTTTTCTAAAGATTCTATTCACTAAAGTCATTATAATGTCATTTACAGGTTTTAAAAGAACATTATGGGGCTCAGGAACCCTGTCATCAGAAGTTACTTACGTTAATGGATTAAGAGAAGGTTCCTATAAAGTGTTTTATCCAACTAAACAATTAAAAATAGATGGTTATTTTGTGAATGATAAATTGAATGGTCCTTATAAACAGTATTACAGAAATGGACAACTATCGTTTGAATCCAACTTTATTGATGGTCTTATGGAAGAAGGAGCATATAAGAGTTATTATATAACAGGCCAAATAAAGGAAGAGGCAAGTAGCTATTATCTAATAAAATATTATGATGAGAATAGAAATATAGAACGTATATTTATTTGGAATTATGATCCTGATGCTGAATTTGATGAATATTATCCATCCTAATTGTACATGCAAAAATTGATATGATTATGCATCATTTTTATATTCAGCTCGCTGAGATGATGATGACCAGAAAACAAATACGCGAACAAGAAAAACAACGGTATAAAAAGACATACCCTGATATATGTTATCAATGTTATAGGAAAGCGACTGAAGATGATCCATTCTTAGAGTCACATCCTTGTAATTGCGATGCGTCCACTGTTAAAATGCATCGAAAGTGTGCAGAACGAGTATTTGAACAAACAGATAGTTGTATTATTTGTGATAAAGCATGGCCATTTAATGGCACTGGTATTAAACGTACATTCTATCCTAATGGTAAAATAGAAAAAGAGGTTTATTACGTTAATGGAATACGAAATGGACTACGTAAAACGTACTATGACGATGGTTCATTACGTAATGAATGTACCTATATTAATGATAAAATCGATGGTCCATATATAGGCTATCATCATAATGGTAGACTAAGCCATGAAAGTTATTATGTAAATGGACTGGCCGAAGGAGTATCTAAATCATATGATAGCAATGGCCAATTATTTGTTGAATGCAATTATGTTAATGGTGAAGAACATGGAATAGAGAAATGGTATGATCATAAAGATGGATATTTACGAAAAGAAACAAATTATGTTAATGGATTAATGGAAGGTGTACAAAAAATGTATTATAAAAATGGTAATACATATTTAGAAGCATATTATCATAATGATAAACGTCATGGTACATATAAAACATACCATGAGAATGGCAAATTAGATGAGGAGATTCATTATGAACATGGTATTAAAAATGGTCCTCATAAAAAATATTATGATAATGGCAACTTACTTTTCGAATTATATTATATTAATGATAAAGTAAATGGTCCTGATAAATATTATTATGACAATGGTCAATTACAGTTTGAATCTAATTATGTAAATGGTCATCAAGTTGGTCGCACTAAAAGTTATTTTAAATATAACATTTTGAATCTATTATTTAATTGGTAGTCAATTTAAAAATTGAATTTTTTTTTATTATTCCTTCCAACAGCAACAATCTTTAAAAGTCTTCGCCACTATGTCAACCACAGACGAAACATGCTACCTCTGTTTTGATAAAGCAACAGATGAAAATCCCTTTGCAGATCCAAATCCTTGTGCCTGTAAAGGGACTATTAAACTGCACATCGCATGTGCTCAAGAACTAATGAATAATTCTAAAAGTTGCGGAATATGTAAAACGAAGTGGCGATTCACATGTGTTAAACGTAAGTTCTGGCCGAATGGTAAGTTAAGAGAAGCAATTAATTATGTCAATGGACTAAAAGAAGGTCCATATAAACGTTATCTTGAGAATGGAACATTAGAAGCAGAATATAATTATAATAATGATATGAAAAATGGACTTTACAAATCTTATTATTATAATGGCTCTATTATGATAATATCATATTATATTGATAACAATCTTAATGGAACTACTAAAAAATATTATATAAATGGCCAATTAGAAAATGAATGTAATTATGTTAATAACAATAGGGAAGGTCTATATAAATTTTATTATGAAAGTGGCCAATTAAAAAAAAAATATAATTATATTAATAACAGGATAGAAGGTATATATAAAGCATATTATCCGAATGGTAATTTACTCGAAGAAATTACTTTTACAAATGGATATCGTAATGGTCCTTATAAAAGTTATTATGAGAATGGCCAATTAAAAGGACAATATAATTATGTCAATGGAAAATTAGTAGATTAGATATTTGTTATTATTAATAGTTAATTATAATTCGAAGAATTCTATAAAAAATTGAATTTTTTATTACATTTCCTAAAAGTCAAATGGATCAAGTGGTGGATAAATGTTATTTATGTCATGATGAGGCAACTGAAGAGGATCAATTTATCGATCCAAATCCTTGTATCTGTAAAGGAACTATTAAGCTGCATAACAGCTGTACAGAAGAACTGATGAATAATTCAGATCAGTGTGGTATTTGTAAAACGAAGTGGCGATACACAGGTATAAAACGTAAATTCTATCCTAACGGCCAATTACAAAAAGAAGTACACTATATCAATGGACTATGCGAAGGTCCATATAAATTTTATCTTGAGGATGGAACATTAGAAGCAGATTATAATTATAAAAATGATATGAAGAATGGACTTCAAACAACATATTATTATAATGGTTCTATTATGTCAATAGTATATTATATTAATGACACACTTAATGGAACTTTTAAATCTTATTATTTTAATGGGAAATTAAAAGAAGAAGGATTATATATTTGTGATAAAAAAGAAGGAATATTTAAATATTATTACGAAAATGGCCAATTGCAAGAAGAATGTAATTATATTAATGATTTAATGGAAGGTACATTAAAAGTATACTATGAGAATGGTAATTTACTTGAAGAAATTAGTTTTAAAAATGGATATCGTAATGGTCCTTATAAGAGATATTATGAAAATGGTCAATTAGAAAGAGAATTAAATTATGTCATTGGATAAATTAGTATTTTCACATTAAGAATATCCTTAAAAATTGATTTTTTTCCAGTAAAATCCTACAGTTAGATGGATAACGCAGTAGATAAATGTTATTTATGTCTTGAAGAGGCGACAGAAAGAAATCAGTTCATTGATCCAAATCCTTGTAACTGCAAAGGGACAATTAAGATGCATAACAGTTGTGCAAAAGAACTCATAGAGAATACAGACAGTTGTAGTATTTGTAAAACAAAGTGGCAATACAATGGTATAAAACGTACATTCTATCCTAATGGGAGGTTAAAAGAAGTAATTCATTATGTAAATGCCATGCAAGAAGGTCCTTATACATCATATCGTGAAAATGGTCAATTATACATAGAATGTAATTATATTCAAAATAAGATTGAAGGTGTATATAAAGAATATTATGGCACTGATGTTTTGTATTCAGATTCTACTTATATTAATAACAAGAGGCAAGGTCTTCGTAAGATTTATTATCCTAATGGTATAATCCATGAAGAAATTTATTATATAAATGATATGCAGAATGGACCATTTAAGATTTATGATATTAATGGTAATTTATGGGAAGAAAGATATTGTGTAAATGATAAGTATGAAGGTCCATTAAAAATTTATTACCCAAACGGTAACATACATAAAGAAAAAGAATATAAAAATGGTAAATATATCGGTGAATCTAAGACATATAATGAAGATGGTGTGTTAATATGTGCAAAAAAATTAGGAGAATATGTAATTGAATATTATTTAAATGGCAATGTTCATCGAGAAATAATTGGTAATATATCAGTAGGTACTTCAATTGGTGATTATTGGTATGCAGATGGCGATAGGATGAGTGTGACAGATGGTATTTATAAAGAATATGATGAAGATGGAACATTGATTGATGAAAAGCATAATTTAAATTGTAAAATTATATATAAATGGTAGTTACTATTCTTCATTAAAATTGATTTTTTTCATTGCACAATAACTAACAGTTAGATGGATAACGCAGTAGATAAATGTTATTTATGTCTTGAAGAGGCGACTGAGCAAAGCCAATTTGCTGATCCGAATCCTTGTGACTGCAAGGGTTCTATTAAATTACACATAGACTGTATACAAGAACTAATGAATACTACGAAGAGATGTAGTATTTGTAAAGCTACATGGTGTTACACTGGTCTTATACGTATATTCTATCCAACTGGTGAATTAAAAAAAAAGATTCATTATGTGAACGGAGTATATGAAGGCTTATATACAGTTTATAATCGAAATGGCACATTATATTCAGAATGTAATTATGTAAATGGTATGAAGAATGGACTCTTTAAATATTATAAGAATGGCAAAATATCTGAATTTGGTAAATATATTAATGATTATAAGGAAGGATTATGGAAAGCATCTCTTTTGTCAGGTTTATATGTAGAGTACAATTATGTGAAGGGACAATATCATGGAGAACATAAAACATATTATGAAAACGGCCAATTGCATGAAGATTGTAATTATGTTAATGATAAATTAGAAGGTCCTTATAAAAAATATTATGAGAATGGTCAATTGAATGAAGATTGTAATTATGTTAATGATATAAAGTGTGGTTCTTATAAAAAATATTATATTTCTGGCCAATTGCATGTAGATTGTAATTATGTTAATGGTAAAATATATGGTCCTTATAAAAGTTATCATGAAAACGGGGAATTAATTGCGGAATATGAGTGTTATGTTGAACCAGAAGCCCCTTCAAGACCTTTAACTAATTATGAAATAGCGGTAATTATGTCGAGATTTGGATAGGAGTACTGATGGAGTCGGCTATACTCGCTCAGAGGTCTAAAAATTGATTTTTTCTAATACAATCCTAAAAGTCAGATGGGTGACGCAGTGGATAAATGTTATTTATGTCTTGAAGATGCAACTGCTGAGCGGCAGTTTATCGACCCAAATCCTTGTAACTGTAAAGGTACAATAAAACTACATAGCAGCTGTGCAAAAGAAGTCATAAATAATACTACTAATTGTGGCATTTGTAAAACGAAATGGCGATATACAGGTATCAAACGTTTCTATCCTCCAAATCGTATTGAAGAATATACATATGTTAATGGATTACGTCATGGTCCATACAAAGAATATTATTTAGATGGAAAAGTAAAAGAAGAAGGTACATATGTAAATAACAATAAGGAAGGATCTTGCAAGAGGTATTTTGATAATGGTGTTCTAAAAGAGGATTTTAATTATATTAATAATAAGAGAGAGGGGCCTTATAAATATTATTATATTAGTGGTGCTTTAGAGATGGAAGGAACTTTTATAAATGATAATGCTTATAATGCATCAGGTAAAATTTATTATGAAAATGGAATTGTGAAAGAAGAACATAAAGTATATGAAGTAAATGGTGTTAAATATACTGAATATAAAGACTACTATGAAAATGGCCAATTACATTTTGAAAGAACTATTACTAATGAGTATAAACGCCACGGACTATCTAAAACTTATTACAGGAATGGGCAAATAAAATCGGAAGCTAATTATGTTGATGGTAGGATAGAGGGAATTAATAAAACATATTATGCTAATGGGGTGGTTGCATCGGAAATAAATTATGTACATAATCGTGTAAATGGAGTCGCTAAGAAATATCATAAAAATGGCATTCTACAAGAAGAGTTTCATTATGTAAATGGTCTACTTAATGGTTATTCAAAACAATATTATGATGATGGATCTCTATCATATAAAAAAGAACCAGGTCATTATTGGGCATACTTCCCTAATGGTACTTTGAAGGAAGAAGTCACCTGTATTGCAAGTGGTCGACGTATAGGTGTATGGGATGGTATTCGATCACTCTATAACGAAGATGGAACTCTAGTCAAACAAGAAAATTATGTTGATGGACGCTTCATCGGCACTGTTTGAGTTTATTATACAAATAAAATTGATATTTTTCTATATAATACATAAATATCAGTTGGGAATAATAAGATGACAAGTTCAGAGACATGTTACGTATGTTTGGATAAGGAGACAGATGAACGAAAATTTGTGGATCCGAATCCTTGTTCCTGTAAAGGGACTATCAAGCTACATAATGACTGTGCACTTGAACTAACAAATAATACTTCTAAATGTAGTGTTTGTAAAACGAAGTGGCGATTTACAGGTGTTAAAAATAGATTCTGGCGAAATGGTAATATAGCAGAAGAATTTACATACGTTGATGGAAAATGTATATTGCATAAAGAATATTATGAAAGTGGCGAATTATGGAAGATTATTGAAGATGGACATACTAAAATTTATAGTAAAAGTAGTACATTATTAAGATACAGTTATTCAATTAATGATCATTATCTTAATAAGGAATTTTATGATACAGGTGAATTAGCATTAGAAGAATATTTTAATAATCATTCCATGTTAACTGGATATTTCAAAGTTTATTATATAAATGGCCAAGTATCACAAGAAGGACATCTTAAAGGTGGATGTTTCTTTGGTCTTCAAAAATATTATTATCAGAATGGTAAATTGAAAGAAGAATTTTATTGTACAGGAGAAAATGCAGAAGATAAAAAAGGCCCATTTAAACGTTATAATGAAAATGGCGTCTTAATTGAAGAGGGAATTAATTAAGTACCCACTATTTGTAATGTATGAAAAATTGAAATTTTTTATTGTATTATTTTACCATAAACAATTTCATGGAGTCAGCAACCGATATTTGTTATATTTGTCATGGCGGAGAAACGGAAAAGAATATGTTTATGAATATAAGTCCGTGTATGTGTACAGGATCAAACAAAATTCATTGGTTTTGTTTTCGAATTCTTAGACAAAAAAAAGAGAAGTGTGACATTTGTAAAGAAGATTATATATATTATCCTTTACATTATGATGTGGATAATTTAGTAGTATATACTAGTAAATTATATTATAAATCAGGTAATGTCCGTTTGAAAGTTATGTTAGATCCTCAGAATAGGAGACATGGAAAAGGTACAGTATATTATGATAACCCTGGTAAAATAAAAAGAGCCGAAGGTTACTATAAACATGATAGTCAAGAAGGGATCTGGAAAGAATATTATGAATCAGGAGAATTAAAAGCTCAATATCAATTTATAGATGAAAAAAAACAAGGTATTTATAAAGAATATTATAAAACAGGCGAACTAAAATCCGAATCGGTATATAAGAATGATAATATTATTGGACCTGTTAAATATTATAATACATCTGGTATTCTAGAATATGACTCTAAAGGTGATTACTACCGCATGTATTATGAATGTGGTGCGGTTAAAGAAGAAGGTATCAAGAAAAAAAGCGGATACCAAGGACTTTGGAAGGAATATTATGAATGTGGCTCCCTAAAGGCACAAGGAGAATATAAGGATGGTATTAAACAGGGCAAATGGAAGATATATGAAAAACCGGTTGAAATCGAATATGTCGACGGCGAGCGCATCCTTGGATGCGCAAGCCAAAGGCACTGATCGACGAAGCCCAGCTCTCTCCAGAGGAGAGATCAATCGTATAATGTATGCATTTAAAAGTTTTTTCTTGTAATAGAATAATGAGTGCTTTAGAAGAGCAATGTATGAAAATGTATATAAAAACATTATGGAAGATAATGAATAATATAAATGAAAAAGAAGAAGTAGTTTATTTTCCACCAAACGATGAAAATTTTATTAGATATGGAGAATTTGGACTTCTTATATTACCAGGTTGTTCTACAATTATTAATTGTGATAAATCACTTACACTAATTCCACAATTTCCACCTATAACACCTAAATGTCCTTCATGCAATACTTTTATTCCAGAAGAAACATTCTTTGATCCTAATATGTATGATCCTGATAACGAACAAATATACTGCCCTGCAAGTCAACATATGATTAATCTAAGCATGGAGAAATATACTTATTATCTCTTTCAGTTACCACATTATATGAGGAATATATATAAATTTGCCGGCACAGATTTGAAATTATTGTCAAAATTAAAATATATATATTCATTTGGTCCTAATGTAATTAGGTCAATAACTATTCATAGCGACTCAATTACTGATTATTCTGTTCTTGGTGAATTGACATCTCTTCAATCAATTACTATTAGAAGTCCTGTTTTGCAGGACATTTCCTGGATTAAATCTTTGAAACAATTGAATGTACTCAATCTTGAAGGTTGTGCACAATTACCTGATGTAAATTATTTATTGTCTGAATTACCTGACCTCAAGACTATTAATATCAATCGGACAATGCCAAAAAATACAACGGTAATGCTTGATTATAAATAAAGTATGTTCGCTATATGTATCTTGCTTAAAAGTTTTTTCTATTGTTAAAGTAATGAGTGCTACAAAACAAGGAGGTGGCGCTGGCGGTTCAGTCTACACTAAAGTTTAGATCAATTTTCATAATTATATCTTACAAAAATTGAATAAAATTATTTTTTACAGATAAATCATCCAAGATGCTCTTTCAACCCTTTAAATACTATTCTGCTGGACTTTCGCCAGTTGCATACTATAAAGTTGCATTACTATTTGAACATAATTTCAATATTGTAATATCTGATATAAGCGTTGATGGTAATATATATCAAATAATTGGCAACATCTTTGATAGTGGAGCTTTATTTACAACAGTTATTACTAAAAACTTTAATGGACTTTGTCCAGGCGAAGATCGACAACAGAGTTGCCATTCTACGACTGGACTTTGTCCAGGCGAAGATCGGTTGCAAAGCTGGCGCTCTAATCCAGAACTTTGTTCACGCGAAGACGAAGGTGATTTTACTATGGAGTATGATGGAATAATATATAGAATTGAGACTATGATTGATTCCAAATATGATTTAGAAGTAGAGAAACGTAAAAGTAATACAGATCCTGTAAATACTATTGATTTAGATATTCCTAAAAATATTATTAAAATGGCAATGATTGTATTACATCTTGAAATCTAGTTCTTAGAAAAATTACACCTTTTTATTTTCGATTCTAAAGGTTTTAATAAGACAAGCACCTTCATAGCCGCTATAGGTTTTATTCAAATTATCCATCATATCTTGCAATGTTAGCTCTGGTCAAATATATTCATCTTTGTAGGAATACAATTGTTTTTTACCATCTGGAGATTCCCAACAACTTGGATTTGCAAAGTTATTATTTAGTAACTTACAACTATTAGGAATCTTATCATACACTAATTCTAACTTAAATTCAGATGTGAAAAGCACGTCTAACTGTGTTTGTGTTGGTGTGTTATCCATCTTAATTATATTCTAAAATTATAGAATTACTTTTAAATTTTAATAAAAATATTTTGCCATATTTAATTTATCTAAATAACTTCCTGAAAATAGCCATAGCTCCATAATTTAGGGCTGTAATTCCCAACCAAAGGCAAAATATATTTTTTAAAGAACTAATCTTATCACTAGTATTTGTACTATCAGTACTAATAGTAGTCATATCATATGGTTCCCCCTTTTTATCTCTATAAATGTCAATATCACTTGTTATATAATTTGTAACATTGTTAATATCAAATCCTGATGCTTTATATAAGTCAAGAGTACGTTCAATATTAAGTATTAATTCACGTTCATCCGGATCTTCGATCGTATCATAGTCAAATTCCTCTTCCTCGGACTCGGACTCGGACTCGGATTTGGATTCTTGTCGCAATTTACTCCTCGCTAATTCCAACCGCTCCGCAATTGATAACTTAGGCGTACTCATTTTTATTTGTGTCAATTATTGATACTATCTTCTCAATTTTATTGTAATATAGTGCACTAAAAATTTGATTTTTATTGTCCTGCTCCAATAACCTCTAAAAGTCGCTAATGGCAACCACAGACGAATTTTGTTACATCTGTTTCGATAATGAATCAATAGAAAATCCATTTGCGGATCCAAATCCTTGTACCTGTAAAGGGACTATTAAGCTGCATAACAGCTGTGCTATAGAACTCATAAATAATTCAGAAAGTTGTAGTCTTTGCAAAACGAAATGGCTTTTCACAGGTATATCACGTAGATTCTGGCCTAATGGTAACATTAAAGATGAAGTTAAATTTGTTAATGGCGTGAAAGAAGGCCCTTATAAAGCATATTTTAAGAATGGCCAATTAAAAGTAAAATTTAATTATGTAAATGGACTCATGAATGGTCTTTACAAATGCTATTATGAAGATGGCAAATTATATCAAGATTGTATGTGTATTAATGGTGTATTAGTGGGTCCCTTTAAAAGTTATTATGATAATGGGCAATTGAACGAAGAGACATATCATGATGCAAATAATAATCGTGATGGCCCTTATAGACGTTATTATCCAAATGGTCAATTACAGGAAGAATTTAATTATGTCAATGGCAAACAAGAAGGCCCTTCTAAATCATATTATGATAATTGCCAATTAAAAGAAGAAGTAAATTATGTTAATGGGCTAAGAGAAGGGCTCTATAAATCTTATTATGAAAATGGCCAATTAAAAGCAGAAATTAATTTTGTTAATGGACAACGTATTGACTAATAAAATATCATGATAATGATAAATTGATTAGAGTATACATAATTAGACAAATAGTTAATGATTGTTAAAAATTGATTTTTATTGTCCTTCTCAATAACATCTAAAAGTCGCCGCCATGGACGAAACATGCTACCTCTGTTTTGAACCAAGTTCCGAAGGAGACCCATTTGCGGATCCAAATCCTTGTGCCTGTAAAGGGACTATTAAGTTGCATAACAGTTGTGCACAAGAACTTATTCAACAAACAGATAATTGTAGTGTTTGTAAAACGAAGTGGCGATACACTGGTGTAAAACGTACATTCTGGCCTTGTGGTTTTATAAAAGAAGAAATACATTATGTTAATGGACTCATTGTAGGACCTTACAAATCATATCATTCTAATGCACAGATATTTGAAGAAGTAAATTATGTTAATGGATTAAGAGAAGGACTCTATAAATCATATCATAAAAATGGCAAATTAGAGGTAGAAGTAAATTATGTTAATGGATTGAGAGAAGGCCTCTATAAATCATATCATGAAAATGGCAAATTACATGCAGAAGTAAATTATGTTAATGGGAAAGAAGAAGGGATTTTTAAGCAATATTATGACAATTGCAAATTATGTTTAGAAATAAATTTTATTAATGGAAAGGAAGAAGGACTTTATAAGCAATATTATGAAAATGGCCAATTACAAGTAGAAGTAAATTATGTTAATGGATTAAGAGAAGGAGTATGTAAAATCTACCATGAATATGGCCCATTAGATACAGAATTAAATTATGTTCATGGTAATATTGAAGGATTACGTAAAGTGTATTATAACAACGGAAAAGTAAAGAAAGAATGTAATCTTATTAATGGTTGTGAAGTAGGAAAAGGTATTTCATATCATGTAAATGGAAAAATTTGCGAAATATATGATTATGATAATTATAAGTGTTTATATAGCGCAAAATATCATAATAATGGAAAATTAATTGAGGAAAAAGGA
>JACCED010221120.1_pt1 | contig 37051 bp, 26 predicted proteins | sample 7455021 | NCBI WGS metagenome assembly JACCED01 (sample SAMN15323456, study PRJNA562643) | freshwater metagenome | isolation source: river surface water | place: USA:Blue River Watershed | collected 2017-08-19
AAGAGCGTCAATCGGTTGAAGATTATCTAGGTAAAAAATGGAATAGTAAGATTCTAAGATCAGTTGGATCATCATCTTCATCTGGAGGAATTGGTGGAAGTTGTGTTGGAGGTACGGTGAGTGATTCAGGATGTTTGACTGCTTGTACTGTTACTGCGGCGATTGGGATTACTGATACTACGGTTGGTGGTGGAACGGGATCTTTGACTTGCAATACCGCAGCAAACTTCACCGGCTCTCTGCCGTACACTTGTTTGAATGGGGTGTTCCAATATACCGGCGCGACTTCTTGTTCTTGTGCTACTGGATATACAGCAAGTGGTTCGACTTGCGTAACTTCAGCTTGTACCGGTGGTACAGAATCAACAGCGACGGTTTCTGGTATAACTTATAAAGTTCATACTTTTACTTCTGATGGCAGCTTATCTTGTCCAACAAGTCGTTCTGCTGAGGTTTTGGTAGTGGGTGGTGGTGGTTCAGGTGGTTCTGCAAATCCGAATGCTGGTGGTGGTGGCGGCGGTGGTGGTGGTGTTGTTTATTCCGCATCATATACTCTTTCTACTAGTTCATATACTGTTACTGTCGGTGCTGGTGGTGCTGGTGTTGCGGCTACTGTTGCTCCGCCAGGAGTTCCTGGTAATAATGGTGGTGATTCTTCATTTGGAACTTTGACTGCAAAGGGTGGTGGTGGTGGTGGCGCTCTTTATAATAATTCTACTGGTTTAAGCGGTGGATCTGGTGGTGGTGGATCTTGGTTTGCCAGTGGAGGATCTTCAACTCAAACTGCTCAAGCCAATCAAACCGCTCATTACGGTAGTGTTGGTGGTACTAGTACTGCACAAGCATGCGGTGCTGGCGGTGGCGGTGCTGGTGGTACTGCGAGTGGTACGGGAAACTGTATTGGTGGCTCGGGAGTATTAATTTCAATGACTGGCGGATATTATAGTGCTGGTGGTGGTGGATCTGGTGGAAACCCTAATGGAAGTTTACCGGGTGGTGCTGGTGGTACTGGTGGTGGTGGTGCTGGTGGTAAAGGTGCTCCAAATACAACAGCTGGTGGCAATGGAACGGCGAATACTGGAAGTGGAGGTGGTGGATCAACTAGCTATACATCTAGAGTTACTTATTCTGGAAATGGTGGATCTGGTATTGTAATCGTGCGCTACGCTCAATAGCAATTGCTCAGAAATAAAAAGCCGATGACTTAAAAAATCATCGGCTTCTGACTCCCTATAAAACTTAAGCTATTTTTTCTCTTTCTTTTTTTCTTCGACAATTTCCGAACCTCCGCCCATCACTTTGTAAAGTGTGATGAGGTTAGCGATATATTCTTTTTTTGTTGTAGCTTGATTTTGCGAGGCACTCAAGAAATTAATTTGACTATCAAGCACATCAAGTCTGCTCATAATTCCCATCTCATGTTTGCTTTCAGAAAGATCGAAAGATTTTTTGCGTGCAGCTAAAATATTGTCGTGAGATTTGAGTTGGCTAACTACTGATTTTCTTTCGGCCAAATTATCCAGAGCTTCACGGAAAGCGGTTTGAATCGCTTTTTCATATTGCACAATTTGTAACTGTTTACGGGCATTAGCGATGTCTAAGTTAGCAATATTTCTGCCGCCAGAAAACAAAGGTAGATTGATTTGTGGTGTGAAAGACCAGCTTCTGCCATCCCATAAAGTGTCCAAAGATCGTGAGCCATAACCGTAAGTTCCAGTCAAAGTAATTGACGGGAAAAAGGCAGCTCGAGCCGCTCCAATATTAGCATTGGCACTTTTTAAATTATGTTCAGCTTGTTTGATATCAGGACGCGACAACAGATTTTCAGAGGCAACAGCATCAAGTAAATCTTCGTCAATTACGATATCGTTAAGCGAATTCACACCTTGCGGCAGAGAGCTCTCATCAAAAACTCCGGTTAAAGTCATCAAAGCATTTTTGTCTTGTTCAACGATTTTCTTATAGCCTTCCAAAGTAGATTTAGCGCTTTCGATCAAAGCTTGAGCATTTAGCAGAGTAACCTGCGAATCTATTCCATTTTTGTAACGTAATTCCGAAAAATTATAGCGATCTTCTTGCACCTTAACATTTTCTTCCGCGAGTTTTAGCAATTGTTGATCTAGCAAAAGTTGGGCGTAAGCGTTAGCAGTTTCAGCGATAACGGTGATGTGCATAATATTTCCCGCTTCTTGCGTCGCTAAGAAATCTTCCAAAGCTGATGCTTTTAAGCTGCGTAATCGGCCAAAGAAATCGACTTCATAAGAAGTAAATCCAACGTTAGCGCGAAATTGTTTTTTGGGAGTGAAGCTAGAAAATCCACTAGGAACACCTTGGCGAGTCTCTGAGGCTGTGCCAGTAATTGTTGGAAGAAGATTTGAACGTGCAACACCGTGAGTTCCTTCAGCAACTTCGATGTTTAGTGCGGCAACTTTTAGGTCGCGATTATGATCTAAAGCTAATTGGATAACGCGTTGTAAATCGGGCGATTTAAAATATTCGCGCCACGACACTAAAGCGATTTTTTTCTTGCTGGCGGTGGTTACTTCTACAAAAGGAACTGGTGCATCAGGCTTGACATACTTTGGTGCCATAGTGCAGGCGGTGCCAAGTGCCGTGATGGTTAGAAGTAGTCCGGAGAAATTTTGAATTTTCATTTTTTGTAAAATTTAGAATCGTGTGGTTTTATCGAGTTCGGCTAAAGAAACCCCCCGACTCGCTGCGCGAGCCACCCCCCTTGACAGGGGGGCGATGGTCCGAGTCCCACCCCCCTGTCAAGGGGGGGTGGCCCGCAGGGTCGGGGGGTTTCCTTAACCAAACTCAATATTTCAACTACTCACTACCCAATTCTTTTAGCAAATTTCTGCACCAACACGAAGAACATCGGCACAAATAAAGTAGCAAAGAAAGTAGCGGCAATCATACCGCCCATCACGCCGACACCAATTGCACGTTGGCTTGCTGAACCAGCACCGTGAGCGATTGCTAGTGGAGTAATACCAAGCATAAATGCCATTGAAGTCATGATAATCGGACGGAAACGCATTTTGATCGCGGTTAATGTGGCATCGATCAAGTCTTGTCCTTCGTCGTAAAGATGTTTCGCGAACTCGACAATCAAAATAGCGTTCTTCGCTGACAAACCAATGGTAGTTAAAAGACCAACTTGGAAGTAAACGTCATTGCTCATTTGGAATACGATTGAAGCAACAAGTGCGCCAAAAATCCCGAAAGGTACAACTAGAATTACTGAAAATGGAACTGACCAGCTTTCGTAAAGTGCTGCCAAAGATAAGAATACCACGATCAGCGAGATCAAATACAGCGCCATAGTTTGTGATCCTGAAGCTTTTTCTTCGTAAGACAGTCCTGACCAAGTGTAGTCAATTCCTTCTGGCAAATCCTTAATCATACGTTCCATCTCTGCCATAGCAACACCAGAGCTGACGCCAGGGACTGGGCCACCTTGAATATTCACCGAAGAAACACCGTTGAAGCGTTCCAATTTTGGTGAGCCAAAAATCCAACGTGCTGTGGCAAAACTATCGAAAGACACCATTTGTCCAGCAGAGTTTTTGACGTACCATTTTTTTAAATCTTCCGGATTCATGCGATAAGAAGCGTCACCTTGTAGATAAACTTTTTTGATCCGGCCTTTATCGAGGAAGTCATTGACGTAGCTTGATCCCCAAGCGGTTTGTAAAGTTTGGTTAATGTCAGAAATCGTTACACCTAAAGTTGCTGCTTTCTGGTAATTAATCTCTAACTTATATTGCGCCATGTCGTTGAGACCGTTGGGACGAACCCCGATAAGTAGAGGATTTTTTGCTGCCGCACCTAAAAGTTGATTGCGCGCGGCAATCAAAGCGTCATGGCCAAGTCCGCCGCGATCAAGAAGTTGGAGGTCAAAACCTGAAGCGTTACCAAGTTCGCGAATTGGTGGTGGGAAAAAGGTGAATACCGAAGCATCTTTAATCTGTGAAAGCGCACCCATCGCGCGTCCAGATATTGCCATTACTGACTGATCTGGTCTTTCGCGCTGACTCCAATCTTTTAATCCGATAAACCCGAAACCGGCATTTTGGCCGCGTCCGGCAAAGCTAAATCCTGAAACTGTGAATAAGTGTTCGATATTTTCTTTTTCTTTGGTGAGGAAATATTCTTCGACTTTTTTCAAACTTTCTTGTGTACGTTCCAAGCTTGCTCCACTTGGTGTATTGACCATCAAATACATCATACCTTGATCTTCGGTTGGTAAAAATGAGGTCGGTAATTTGTTAAATAAAAACATCAATCCACCAATCATCACGACATAGATCATAAAAAATCTTAAACTGCGATTGATGATTTTATTGGAGGAGTTGGTGTAAAAATTTCTGAGGCGATCGAGCTTCTGGTTGAAGGAATTGAGGAAGCGATTTTCCGAAAGTTTTTTGCTCTTCTTTTCTGGTTTCAAAATTGTGGCGCACAAGGAAGGCGATAAAATTAAAGCTACCAACACAGAAAGACCCATTGATGAGACGATTGTGATCGAGAATTGGCGATAAATTGCACCAGCTGAGCCACCGAAAAATGCCATTGGAATGAATACTGCTGACAAAACCATGGCGATACCAATCAACGCACCAGTAATTTGTTTCATCGATTTGATCGTCGCTTCTTTTGGTGATAAACCTTCTTCGTGCATGATACGCTCAACGTTTTCGACAACAACGATGGCATCGTCAACCAGCAAACCAATTGCTAGCACTGTGGCAAACATTGTCAGAGTATTAATGGTAAATCCGCAAGAAAACAGAATCGCGAAAGTTCCAAGTAAGACGACAGGAACTGCGATTGTTGGAATTAAAGTAGCGCGGAAGTTTTGCAGGAAAAGTAACATTACCAAAAACACCAATAAAATCGCTTCAAGCAAAGTTTCAACAACGCCGGCGATTGATAGTTTGATGAATGGAGTTGAGTCGTAAGGATAAATTACTTTGACGCCTTTTGGTAAATTTTTTGATAATTCGGCCATTTTAGTTTTAACGGCATCGGCAGTTTTTAAAGCGTTAGCACCTGATGCCAAAATTACTGCCATACCAGCGGCAGGATGTTGTCTGTAGCGTGCTTCGGTACTGTAGCTCAAAAGTCCTAATTCAATTCTAGCAACATCTTGCAATCTAACTTGTGCGCCTCGTGAATTGGCGCGCAGAATAATGTTTTTAAAATCATCAACAGTTTTGAGTTTTGATTGCGAGGTGATTGTGGCGTTAAGTTGTTGTCCTTTTACTGCCGGAAGTCCGCCAAGTTGACCAGCGGAAACGTCAGCGTTTTGAGCTTTGATAGCTGTAATAACGTCGTTGGTGCTAAGTTTGTAGCTATAAAGTTTTTGCGGATTAAGCCAAATACGCATGGCGCGTGGGTTACCGAAAGTTGTAACATCGCCAACACCGTTGATACGAGCGATCGAATCTTTGATATCGGAAAGCAAAATATCGCCAAGCTCGCCTTCGTTTACCGAATCATCTTCAGAATAAAGACCAATTACGACTAGGAAGTTGTTATTAGATTTACGTACTCGCACACCTTGTTGTTGTACTTCTTGCGGAAGAAGGGGCATTGCTGATTGTAAACGGTTCTGAACTTGTACTTGCGCAATGTCGGGATTGGTTTTGGGCTCGAAAGAAAGTGTAACAGAAACGTTGCCATCAGAATCGGAAGTAGAGCTGAAATAACGCACATTATCAATACCAGTGAGGCTTTGTTCGATAACTTGAGTAACGCTATTTTCCAAAGATTGCGCTGAAGCACCTGGAAGTGAAGTTGAAATTGAAACGGCAGGAGCAGCGATGTTTGGGTATTGTTCAACGGGCATTTTAAGTAATGCTAGCGCACCTGACATCATTACGATGATCGCCAAAACCCAAGAAAAAATCGGGCGGTTAATAAAAAAAATCGACATGTTTTATTTTTTAAACTCGTGAGTCGGCGACAAAAAAATCGCCGATTTAAATTATTTTTTTGATTCTGCTTTCAATTCCACAGACGCAAAAACTGGATTAACTTTTGCGCCTTCAGAAATTTTTTGAAAACCTTCGGAAATTACGATATCGCCATCATTCAAGCCTTCTTCAACAATCCAAGAATCGCCTTCAGCTTTATTGGCTTTGAGGACACGTGGTTTGGCAACATTACCGTTTTCAACAACCCAAACTATCAAGCCGCCTTTAGGATTACGAGTAGTAACTTTTTGCGGAATAGTAACAGCTTCGAATGGTCTCAAATGCAGTTTGGCACTGACGAACATTCCGGGTAAAAGTTTTTTATCTTTGTTACGGAAAACGGCGCGCAAGCGTACCGAATCAGTGTCTGGATCAACAAACATTTCAGAGAATTGCAACTCGCCTTGGTTTTTGTAGTTCGGATCTTCAGTAATCAAAGTGACCGGAATTTTAGTATGATGACCAATTGCGATTACATCTTTAGAAGGTTGTTCCATGTCAACGTAAACTGGGTCGAGTTGTGTTATGGTAGCAAGAGGAGTATCTTGGTTAAGCGTAACCAAAGCGCCTTCGGTGTAATTTGATTTTCCGATGTAACCAGAAATTGGTGCTAAAACTTTAGTGTAGTCGAGATTTTTTCTAGCGGCGCTAGCAGTTGATTTTGCTGCATCATAAGCGGCGACGACATCGTCAAATTCTTGTTTGCTAATTGCATCTTGAGCAAGAAGGTTTTGATAACGATCACGCTTTTTTTGCATTGCACGTAAGTTGCTTTGTGCGCTTTCAAAAGCTGATTTTTGAGTATCAGAATCGATTTCGTAAAGTGGTTGACCTTGTTTGACGAAACTACCTTCTTTAAATTTTATTTTTCTGATTAGGCCGCTGATTTGTGGACGTAATTCTGCAATTTTAAACGCGTTAACGCGACCAGGAAGTTCACTAAAAAGTTGAACTTGTTTTTTTGTAGCAGTTATAACGGTAACTTCTGAGATACTATTAGGACTTGCGTTATTTGCTTTTGCTTGATTGTATTTTGGTTTGAACCAAAAAAAATAGCCGCCAACCAGCGCAGCTATTGTGCATACAATAATTAACGGTTTACGATTTTTCTTTTTTCTTTTCATATTTTTGTGAAGAAACGCGGGGGAAATGTAATAACATGCATACGTGAATGTATGGATGCAAATTAACTAGTTCAATAACTTATTTTTTTAAGTATTCGTGGCCGAAATTAAGAAGAAAACACAAAAGAAAATAAAAGATGCCAGCGCAACAAAAAACGATATTTTGCAAGCAGCGATCGAGATATTTGTGCAACATGGTTTCGTAAAATCAACTTTAGAACAAATTGCTGCCAAGGCAAATGTAACAAGGGGTGCGGTCTATTGGCATTTTAAAAATAAACACGACATTTTTGAGGCTCTTCACGAAGCTTTGCATCAACCTTTGACTGCTTCAATTTTGGAAGACATGCAAAAGAATTGTGATGATTCACTTTGTCAGCTGGAAAAACTTTGTGTGAAATTATTGGTCGATTTAGACAACGACGAAATGCGCAAAAAAATCTTAAAAATATTTTTGTGCAAATGTGATTATTCTTGCGGTTTGGAAGATATTTTGGAAAAGCAGCGCAAACGTAAGCTCAAAAATATTGACTTATTTTCTCAATATTTTGATCGCGCGAAGAAAAATAAAAATTTACCAAAAACTCTCGATCCTAAGATTACCGCGATCTCGCTGGTTTGCTACATGTCGGGAATTGTTACCGAATATTTACGAAATCCCCAACTTTTTAATTTGAAGAAACAAGCTCCACATTTGATCGGGCAATTTTTCGCAGCGTTTAAATCTTAAGATTTCACCCCTCAACCGGCGGCAGGGGGAAAATTAATTACTCCTATTTTGATGTTCAAGAATCCTCCAACGCAAGAAATTGAAATTGCTCAAATTAAAATTTTACTGAAGCAAAAAAAAATCAGAAACATGCATTTAAGAGTTTCTGTTCCTGATGGAGAAGTTACTGTTTCCACACCTTTGCGCTATAATATTTCACAAATCAGTGAATTTGTTTTGCAAAAAATTGACTGGATAAAAAAAAGTCAAAATCAAATTCGCAAACTGCGTGATGAAGGAAAAATAGCTTTACCACAAAAATTTATTTCTGGTGAAGAACACGAATTTATGGGCAAAAAATTTAAGCTCGAACTAATTCAAAATAGCTCGCACAATAAGATGCTTCTTGGTGATAAGACAATCACACTTTACGTCAAAAAACTTTCCAACTTCAAACAACGTCAAAAATTATTTGATGATTTTTATCGTGCTAATTTGAAGAAAATTATTCCGCCACTGATTGAAAAATATGAGCAGAAAATGGCTGTGAAGGTGAGGGAGTTCGGAATTAAGAAAATGAAAACACGCTGGGGAACGTGCAACGTTAAAGATCACAGAATCTGGCTTAATCTGGAGTTGGCAAAAAAATCGCCACAATATTTAGAGTCGATTGTTGTACACGAAATGGTGCACTTTTTCGAGCATCGTCACAACAAAAATTTCTTTGCTCTGATGGATAAATTTATGCCAGATTGGAAATCTTGGAGTTAACCGCAAAGTTACTTAAGTGTGCTGCTTGTGTCAGTGTGTTTTGAAAAATGCTGAAGAGCTCTGATAACACCTACAGCACCTCGTAATCCAGTTGAATTACTTGGTTTGCTATCTGATGCTTGATTCGGTGGAAAACGTAATCTTATAACATCTCTATGAGTAAATAAGCTTGATGCTGTTTCACTCATTGCAGTTGAGATTGGTTCAGACGATGGATTGCTTGGATCATAATTTTCTAGACCTTGTAGTGTTATGCTTTTTCCGCGAAAATTATCACAAAAAGAATTCATCACAGAAAATTTTTGTTGATTAGTCAAAGTTTTCCCTTTCAGAACAGATTCGATATCTCCTTTGGAATTGTAGGATCTGAATTTTTCCATGCAGGTTTCTAAAACTTTTATAGTTCTCGCAAAAGCTAAAGCTCCGACTCTTTTTGAAATAAGAGCATCTAGTGCATTTAGTTTTTTTCTATTTTCATCTTCAATTTGAGATGAAGAAGAAGCTGCGGTTTTTCCTTCTGCAGTAACTTCTTGTCTAACGCCACTTCCAATATTTGCGCCAGAAACATTTGTAGGATTAACTGCAGATATTGTTGGAATTAAAGATTCTGTTGATCTTCGATTTATAGCGGCTCCATGTTCTGTAGTAAGAGTTTGAACATCTGTTTCTTTTGTCGATTGACTAAATTGTACTCCAACATCAACTAATCCTTTTGCGACCTCTTCGTGAGGTTTTTGTTGACGCAACTGTTCTTCTAAAAGCAATATCGTTTGTTGTAGTTGAAGATTTTCATCGTGAAATTGAGCGGTTTCAATTTCAAACTTTGATTGTTCGGTTAACAACATTCTACTGAGATCTTCATTTTTTTGAAGCAACTTTTTTTGTAACTCAGATAGCTCTGCTCTTAGTCGAGCATTTTCATCATGTAGTTCGTCATCTTCTATTCCTTTAATTTTAGGAATTTTGCTTTCTGGTTCTTCAAGAGACTCATCTTCTAGTATAGGATACATGAACTTTTTCACATCACTAACTGCATCATCTCTAGGAGATTTTTCATCAGGTATAGGTGTTAAAGGTGTAGGTGTTAAATAAGGAGTTCCTGGCCTGTTAAATCCTAAATTTGTTTGTTGTGTCGGCGCTAATAATCCAATTTTTTCAAGAAAATCTATTACTTCAGGTTCTGTGGGTTTTTGAGTTACATGTTGAGTAGCTAATATCAAAACATCAGAAAGAAATCTACGATTGGGCAGTTTTCTTTGTTCGTAAGAAGGTATTTTTTTGGCATCTTTTGTTTCTACACTATCTGCTGTTTCTCTATGAATTTCATTTTCTAGCTCTTCACCATTCATACCACAGCAGGTAATCAATGTTACAATACGTCCGATAACGTCGTTTAGGTTATCATCGTAATGTCCATTTCCATTTCTTCCTGTTTGTTTTCCTACAGCATCAACCCATTGCTGTAGAACTTCTTTTGCAGCGGCTATTTCTTCTTCCGTATGGGCTTGAGCTTGTCTGCCGGATCTCCTATCTTTTTTAACTTGTAAAGGTGAAGTGTGTGGTCTTCCATAGCGAGTTACATTTGCCCTACCTAGTTCTTCATTTGTAACATTTTCTGATATATCTGGTGCTCTTGTTTCAACTTGTTTCCACTGTGATGGATCAATGTTTCTTCTCAAATTTTGACGACTGGGTACTTGATAATTAAAATCGTCTGGGCTGAAAACGTCTGGGCTGAAAATAGGAGATGACGGATCATCATAGTATATAATACTAGAATTTTCGTCGCTTTCAGAATCTCTGTCAGTAGTAATTCTATTAAGTTTTCTTCTATTAAAGAATTTTACAGAAGGTGAATCACTTCCAAATGCTAGGCGAGTGAAGCCATCAAATTGTGGAGTATTAGGAATTTGTTGTTTTACTTGCTCAATCTTACTTGTAGTATTAGGAGGGAAAATTCTAGTATTTTGACCATTTTGTCCGCCAGCAGGTGCTGTGGCTGGGCGCGTTTTTTTTACAGGAGTTGGTTGTTTTATTTCAAATTTTCTGGAATTCGCCAAATCTAAAAGCATTTCTTTCAGATTGTTTGCCATAGTTCCAGTAAGCGCATCTGTTTGACTACCAATTGCATTAATAAGACTTTGTATCTGTGGCTGAGTTAGATATTTATTAGCTAAGTAGGTGTGAGATAATAGATTCGTTGCTTCCCTACGTTCTGGGTTACTTCTAGGAAATGGGTTTGTTCTGGTGTCGTAGAACGCTACAACACCAGAATCTTTGGTACTTTTGTAAAATTTTACAAGATCTGCAGGATCGATATTCGATGTTTCTACAGCATCTAATTCTGAGAACTTAGTTTTGAATGTATTGCAAACTCTTTGTTTATCAGATGTTATCAGAGATTCTCCGATCAGAGCTTTAATTTCTTCAACTTTTGACATTCCTATTCCCTATTTTATTAGCCAAATTTTTTAACTATTCATAACGCAACGCGTCAATTGGTGCAAGCTTGGCGGCTTTCTTCGCCGGATATATTCCAAACACTAAACCGATAAAGACTGAAAAAGAAAAGGCTAAAATAATTGACTGAATTGAAATCAGAGTATCCCAGCCTGCAAGTAGCGATAAAATCTTCGCTCCCGACGCGCCTAAAATAATTCCCGCCAATCCTCCAACCACGCTGACTACGACTGATTCTGCCAAAAATTGCATTAAAATATCACGCCTTTTTGCGCCAATTGCTTTACGCAAACCAATTTCTTTGGTGCGTTCGGTTACTGAAACCAGCATGATATTCATAATTCCGATGCCGCCAACTAAAAGTGAAATTGCCGCAATTGATGAAAGCAGAATCGACATAGTTTTATTGCTTTCCGAAAGTGTGGCTTTGATGTCAGCCATGTTGCGCACTTGAAAAGCATCGCGGCGTTGCGACATCGGCACGCGTTTTCTACCATACATCAAATTGAGAATTTCATCTTGCATGTCGTCAACCGCTTCGGCGTTTTGAGCTTCGATATCAATGGAATCGACATAGTTTTTGCCCATCAAACGATGCATTGCGGTGGTGATTGGAATAGCGATTGTATCGTCTTGATCTTGAAATCCGTTCGAACCTTTTTGCGGTAAAACGCCGATAATCTGAAAATTGACTTTGTTAATTTTAATCATTTCGCCGATTGGATTAGCATCGCCAAACAGTTCCTGCATTACAGTTACGCCGATTAAAGCCACGCGCAATCTTTTGGAATTTTCTTCATCAGAAAAAAATCTGCCGGCGATTGGTTCAGCGGCGCGAACTTTGGCGTAAACTGGTGTAACGCCAATAACTCGAGTACTCCAATTTTTGTTGGAATAAGTCACTTGGCTTTGCGAGCTGACGTAAGGTGATACTGCTTTGACATTGTCAATTTCTTCTTTGATGGCCACAGCATCTTCAAAAGTGAGGCGAGTAGTTGAGCCGGATTCTTGAGCAACACCAGCAACGCGAATTGATCCAGGGCGCAGCGAAATTAAATTTGATCCCAAAGAGGCGAGTTGTTTTTCGATGGCCTTTTGCGCGCCATTGCCAATTGCTAAAGTTGCAACAACTGCAGCAACGCCGATCAAAATCCCGAGCATCGATAAGCAAGTGCGCACTTTATTGGCAACCAAAGTTTTGAAGCCTTGGCGGAAATATTCGAAAATTTCTTTGCTTTCTAACTTTGTAGTTTCCGTCATCCTTGGATGCTTTAGCATCTGAGGATCTTGTGAGTTTGGATTTTGTGTTAAGAGATCCTCCGATGCTAAAGCATCCAAGGATGACGGTTTAAATATTGATTTACGTTCATCCGATTGAATCACGCCATCGCGCATACGAATCAAGCGATTGGCTTGTTCACCAATTTCATCTTCGTGAGTAATAATTACTACCGTGATGCCTTGCGAATTCAGATCTTTCAAAATCGCCATGATTTCTTTTTCGCTGTGGGAATCGAGATTTCCTGTCGGTTCGTCGGCCAAAATCATTTTGGGGCGATTAATTAGTGATCGTGCAATCGCAACGCGCTGTTGTTGTCCGCCTGAAAGCTCATTTGGTTTGTGATCAGATCTTGTGCCAAGTCCCACTTTGTTCAGCAGTCCGTAAGCGAAATCGAGAACAATATTATGTTGCGAATAAAGCAGCGGCAACGCAACGTTTTCAACGGCGGAAAGGCGAGGGAGCAAATTAAATTGTTGGAAAATAAAGCCGATTTCTTCTCGACGCAAAATTGCTAATTCATCTTCAGAAAGTTTTGAAACTTCGCGACCGTTAAATTTGTAAGAGCCAGAACTTGGAACGTCGAGCAAACCTAAAATATTCGTCATGGTCGATTTGCCCGATCCAGAAGGGCCCATAATCGCCACAAAATCGCCATCATCAATTTTCAAATTTACGCCATTCAAAGCATGAACGATATTATCGCCCATTTGATAAACTTTGGTGATGTTTTGAAGTTCGATCATTTATTTTTTCCCGCCTCCTTTGTGGCCGCCCATCGGACTAAACGGACTTGAACCGCCTTTAGATTTTTCCAATTTTAGTTGCGGCGACAACACAGTTTCGCCTTCCGTGAGGCCTGAAATAATTTCGATTTGTTTGCCGTTGGTAATTCCAGTTACTACTTCTTTAGCGATTTCTTTGCCATCTTGACGAACCATCACAATCGAGCGTCCATCTTTTACTTGCAGCGCGTCAGATGAAATTAAAAGTACATCATGTTTAGAAGTTACGAAGAAAGTTACATTCGCCGTCATGCCGCTGCGCATAAATTCAGGAACTTCTTTGGGTAAAACGTCAACGATATAAGTTGTGACGTTATTCACTGTGGTGGCGTCAAACGCGATTTTATCAACTGCGGCTTTGATTTTTTGGTCGGGATAAGCATCAAGAAAAATCTCGGCTTCTTGTTGTTTCTGGATCGAAGCAATATCGGTTTCGTCAACTTGGGCTTTTACAGTCAAACGATCGGACATCGACATTAGAGAAGTTGAGGTGGAAAAAGTTTCGCCTTGTTCAACATTTTTCAAAACGATCGTGCCAGAAAGTGGTGCGAGAATTGGTGTTGGCGGATAAATATCTTCCCATTTTTTGATTTCTTCCGCGCCTTTCGATCTAGCGGCGTCAATCAAAGCGGCTCTTTCAGTTGAGCTCATCCAAGCTAGAATTTGACCTTTTCTGACTCGATCTCCTTCTTTGATTAAAACTTTTTCAATACGTCCGGCGATTGGAGGGATAATTTCCAAACGATTTTCCGGCTGCACCGTTCCAGTCGCTAAAACTTTGATGTGAATGGTGCCGAGTTCAACTTTGCTTTCATTATAAGTGATTTTTTCGCCGCTATTTTTGTTGAAGAAAAATAATCCAACTAAGCATGCTACAGCTAGCACTAGCGCTAAACGAATTTTTTTTGATTCGAGTTTTTTTATTATTTTTGTCTTAATCATTGCTGAATACTCCTTGTCCTTGAGCTTGTTCCCATGCGGCTTCGTAAACCACACGATTTAATTTACTTTGCAGATAATTTTTTTGACGGTTGATCAGATCAGTTTCAATACCATCCCAATTTTCAAAAGTCAGAAGTCCGTTATTATATTTGCTGCGGGCGATTTCAGCACGTAGCTTTGCCGCTTCTTTAAAGTTTTCGTCAACTTTCAATTTTGCTACCGATTCGATGTAAGAATTGTAGCTTTGACGTAAATTTACTAAAATTTGTTGATCGACATTTTCGCGATTTTCACGAGCAGCGGCATTGGTTGAATAGGCGCTTCGTGTCGTGTAGTAATCTTTACCGCCAGTAAAAAATGGGAAAGATAAGTTCATTCCAACTGACCAATAATCATTTTGTGGAAACAGGCTAGTGCCGCGTTGGCCTTTGGTTGCGGTTAAGTTTAAACTTGGCATAAAAGCCGATTGAGCGATTAAAATTCCAGCTTTGGCTGCTTGTTCCTGTGCCAATGCTTGTAAGTGTTGCGGTGTTTTTTCGACGATATCTTTGAGATCAATTTTTTGCGTCGATGGTTTATTGATTGGAACCGATCCACGTGTATCAAAATCTTTGCAATCAGAAATTCCAAGAGCGCGGCATAGTTGAGCTTTGGCCGATTCGATTAAATTTGTGCCTTGCAAGCGATCATAATTTGCTTGATCCAAATAAGCTTGTGCCAGCAAAAGCGAGCCTTTGTTTTCCATGCCGCTGCGATAGCGTAATTCGATGATGTTTAAGTTATCTTGGCGGCGTTTGATGATACTGTCTAAAAGTGCCACAGTTTCTTTGGCGTAAGATAGGTTTTCGAAAGCATATTTTAAATCGTAGCTAACTTGCGCTTTAACGATTCTTACATTGGCTTTGGATACTATGTTGTTGGCTTTGGTTTGGTCAAATTTTCCGACATCGGAAAAGCCGGAAAATAAATTTTGCGTGACTGAAACTGAACCAACATAAGCTTCAGTAACACCGCCAGAAACAGTTGTTAGAGAAGGGTTGGTTGAGTTGCCATTATTACCACGGTTGGAAGTAAGAGTGGCAGTAGCTTGCGGTAAAAATCCTGAAACGGAGGCGTTTTTTAAATAATTTGTGGAACGCTCAGTCGCGATTGCTGATTTTAAATTATTGTTATTTTTTCGGGCTGCCTCAATACATTCTTGCCACGAAAGCTGTTCGTTAGCAAAAGTTTGATGAGGGAAAAGCAACACAAAAAACAGCAGAAGAGTCTTTAAGGCTCTGCTCATAATTTGTAGTGAGAATGGGGGGATTAAAAAGTCTGATCACTTTTGAAGTGCAGAATTTGGAAGTTTTGAAGAAATGATTCAAGGTGAAATTTCGCCAATTTTGGGTAATTATCCCTTTTTACACAAAAGGACCACTTATGTTGTCATCTAATTTTTTCTCATTCTGTCATACTGAGCGTAACGAAGGATCTCAGAAGATTAATTTTGTAAGATAAATGCACGAGATCCTTCGCTGCGTTCAGGATGACAGATTCTTATTTAATTATCTTACAATACCCTTGGTTAAATATTATGACCACTTGTGGCACCACGTAATCCTCCTATCTGTATATTTAAATCACTTATATTAGCATAGGCTGGGGCGTTACTAGGATGAGTTTTCCTTTCTTTATCTCTACTACAACAGTAGGTTGCAACCAAAGTAGTAAAGCATATTCCTGCTATAAATGCTGCGCCACCTACAACTCCATTTAAAGCACCTTCTGCTACATAAGTTGGATTTGTTGGGTTTTCGGCTCCATGTGGTACGGATTTTGTTCCACTGTATGTGTTTTGATCATCATCTACACGTGTATGGATTCCAGCGGTTCTAATTTCTTGACTGGCTAAATAGTTAGAATGCGAGGATATATTTGCACTAGTAGTATTATATTCTTGGAAGGTGGGTTGTGAAGTAGGTTGTCCACTTGGAGATGAGGTTTCCTGAAGGGTTTTTTGGTTATGTTCTTGAGGTTTCTCTATAGCTGCTCCAGCGATTGCTCCAACACCAGTACTTACCGCAGGAACTGCAAGCGATCCAGCCAGTCCAGGCAATACTCCATCTTCCCATAGACGATACAACAATCCGCCGAATGATCCTTGAGCAAATGTTAATGCGGCTGCTTCAGTTGCTGCCCCAAGAAAAGTTCCACCAGCTGCGTAAATTATCGTTTCAATGAATTTTTGTTTTTGTTGGGTATCTACTGCTGTAGAATTAATATTCCCAGAAGGCATGCCAGTTGGTTGAGAAGTGGGCTGCTTAGTTGGCTGTCCAGTTGGTCTTAGTGATGGCTGTCCAGTTGGTCTTAGTGATGGTTGTGCAGTCGGCTGTAAGCTTGGTTGAACAGTCGGTTGATTAGTCGGTGCTGTAGGTCTCAGAGTTGGTTGACCAGTCGGTTGATTAGTCGGTGCTGTAGGTCTCAGAGTTGGTTGACCAGTCGGTGCTGTAGGTCTCAGAGTTGGTTGACCAGTCGGTTGACTAGTCGGTGCTGTAGGTCTCAGAGTTGGTTGACGAGTCGGTGCTGTAGGTCTCAGAGTTGGTTGCATACTCGGAATTGGAGTAGGCGTTTGAGATGGGATTGGTGCTTCTGGAAAATTTTGTGTATTTTTAAATCCTGATTGTCTCAGGTTGATTCCTGAAGTCTCTTTATAGATATCGGATGCAGCCGATTCTTCAGGAAGTGAGTATGAATCGATTGTGATAGATCCGATTCTGTTGGGTTGTTGCAAGTCGCTTCCAGTACCTTTAAGGCTACCAATTCCTGCAGCAGCAGGTAAGTTTGCAAGTGCAAAAACAGTTGCCAATCCTCTTCTTAATAATTCTGGAAATGACAGAGGATTCGTACTTTTTACAGTAGATTCTTCTTCTGAGGTTTTTTCGGCTTTTCTTATTTTGGGTTTTTTATCCTTAGAAATTTCAGGTTTTTCAATTTTGATTGAATCAATCTCTTCAGCACGATCAGGGAATTGTTCTTGGAAATCTTGTTTCAATCTTCCCAGCTGTCCTTGTCTTAAATTTTCTGCATTAAGCTTCAGAGAATCGATGCTGATAGAATTACCATCGGCAGATTCGCAAACTACGTGTCCTTTACCGGCTTCATCAACTTCAATGTTGTAGCGACCGTTAGTAATTTCCGCTACTACGTGAACAGTAAAAACTGCGCTATCGTCAGTTCTGGTATCAACATATCTTACACCATCTTGATAAGATGACCTACGAACTTTGTTGGTGGTGATGATAATATCTTGACGAGGTGTTCCCAACCCCTGTTCAACTGCTGTTGCGATGCAAGCTGGAAGAGTAGAGTATTTTAAAGCATTACCTTTTGTAAAGGTATCGTCGAAACTATCAGGAGAAATATCAAGACCAGTAGGATCTATGTAAGTAACTTGCGGTTTACCATTTGCATCTTTTCTTAAGTAGAGGGCTGCGAGATCTCCATTTTCAAGACCAACTGGCAAAATCAATTCTTCAGCAGGTGATTTACCCTCAACAAATTCTTTAAAAACCGCTTCAAGAACAGGTTGAAAATCAGCTTGAGATAATTGAGTTGGTAATACTGCTTTTCCTGTCGGTAATGATTCCTGAATCAGATAATGTATTGCCGCGCTGTTGATTAACTTGCTATCTTTCGAAGCAAGTTCTTTGGCGGAATTTAGAAGTTGAGAATCTGTCAGTACTAGAGAGCTGATGGTCATAAGATAATTAGAAGTTATAAGATAAGCCAAGTTTTACGATATCGATTCTAGCAACTTGTTTGTAACCGTTAACATAGTAAGCGCTTTCTTGTGGGATTGCTGATTTAGCAGTGAAGGTCTGGCGGTTATATTCAACATTCATTGAAAACTCTTTGCTGAGAGTGAATTTTAAACCACCACCAAAGAAGCCGTTTGAAGCTGTGCCAGAAGTTGTTGCTGTTGCAACTCCTCCGCTACCATTATCACCATTACTAACGCTTTTATAGCTAACAGCGGCATATCCACCGGTTAAATAAGGTGCTACTACTTCTGAAACATCATAACCAACGTCAACCTTTATTCCGTAACGGTTTTTAACTTTAAGTGAGTCATGGTTCGTGCCTTTAGTAGCAGTTTTATTGAAGCTATCTTGTTCAATAATAAGTCCAGGTGCGATGAAAAATCCGTCGTTGTTAAAAGCATATCCATAATGTAAACCAGCTCCATAAGTACTGCCATATTGAGTTGGCTTGTAATTTGCCCAGCCGCCTGTGGTGATAGTATCGATTTTAGAATGAAAAGCAGTTCTGATACTTAGTGCATCAACACCGATGTAAGATCCCTGAGTTTTTGCCAAAGCATTATTAGCTAAGATAGATGAGAAAATTGATGCAGTTAAGAAAAGTTTTTTCATTTTTTTGGGAGTAATAGTTACGAGAAAAATCGTGTAACAAAGACTATTTACACTTTGATGTTCAAAGATGTTTTGCCTTTAAAGAAAGGATTCAAGTAAATTTTAAGAAATTGTCAAAAATCAAAATAAATCAGCCAATGAAAATCCAAAATTTCTACGATAAAGATACCGCAACTTTTACTTATGTGATTAGTGATGAAGCTACTAAAAAGTGCGCCATTATTGATTCGGTACAGAATTACGACATGAATTCTGGAAGAACTTCCACAGTTTCTGCAGATTCGGTAATTAGCTACATCAAAGAAAATAACCTTGAGTTGCAATGGATTTTGGAAACTCACATTCACGCCGATCATCTTACAGCAGCAAGCTATATCAAAGAAAAATTAGGCGGAAAAATTGGTATCGGTAGCAAAATAAAAGATGTACTGAATTTTTGGGTTCCGGTTTTTAACACAAATAAAGATACGCCACTCAACGCTTCGCAGTTTGATCATTTATTTTCTGACGGTGAAAAATTTAAAGTTGGTAATTTGGAAGTGCAGGTTATGCATACGGCAGGACATACTCCAGCTTGTGTCAGTTATGTAGTTGAAGACGCAGTTTTCGTTGGTGATACAGTATTTTTGCCACGCATGGGAACAGCGCGAACTGATTTTCCGGGCGGAAGCGCCAAACAGCTTTACGCTTCAATTCAAAAGATTTTTTCTCTACCGCAAAATACCAGAATTTTTGTTTGTCACGATTATCCAGAAAGTGGTAAAGAGCCGCAATTTATGTGTTCAATCAAAGATCAAAAAGAAAATAACATTTTAATTAACGATAAAATCAGTGAAGAAGAATATATCGCGATGCGCACTAAACGTGATTCGACTTTGGCAGTTCCAAAATTAATTTTGCCATCGATCCAAATTAATTTACGCGCCGGAAAATTAGGCGAAGTTGAAGAAAACGGCGTGCAATATGTTAAAATTCCGCTGAATAAAATTTAGCGACGTGGCAATCATTAATTTTATAAAAAATGACCAAAAAAATAATGCTCTTCACGCTTTCAGTTTACCTGATTTTGTTGGCTGCGATGTTCGTGTTTCAGCGTTATTTGCAATATCATCCTAGTGGAAAAATCGAACAAGTTTTGAGTTATTCCCTCGACGGATTTATCGAAAAAACTCTTACAACTTCTGACGATAAAAAAATTCTCGCTTGGTACAAACCAGCGCCAGAGAACAGTAAATTAATTATCTATTTTCACGGCAATGCCGGAAATCTTGGGGATCGTGCTCATAAATTTGCTGCTTTTTCCAAAAGTGGTTTTGGTGTTTTGGCAATTTCCTATCGCGGATATCCTGGCAGCGAAGGAACGCCATCAGAATCTGGATTGGTAAAAGACAGTGAAGCAGCATTAAAATTTGCTCTTGATCAGAATTACCACCTGCAAGATTTAATTTTCTTCGGCGAATCTTTGGGTTCGGGAGTTGCGGTTCAGTTGGCTTCGCGTTTTGATCCTTACTCGGTAATTTTGGAATCACCGTTTTCTTCAATCGCTTCTGTAGCGCAAAAAATTTATTGGTATGTTCCAGTTAATCTTTTGCTTCGCGATAAATTTGAATCGCAAAAATTTGCGCCAAAAATTTCAGCGCCAGTTTTGATTTTTCATGGCAATAATGATCAAGTTGTACCTTACGTCGAAGGACAAAAACTATATGAAGTTATCAAAGCGAGAAAGAAATTCATCAGTGTTGAAGGCGCCGGACACTTGGATTTCAGTGATGAATTTTTGATTGAAGAGATGAAGAAATTTTTAGCTAACCAGTAATTTTTTTACCTAATTTCAGACAAGGTAATTCTACCATTTTGTATAAAATTTTTGCAGCGCAGAAGGTGAAAAATAAAGTGATGAGAGTTGCAGGAATCTGTAAATAAATGGCGTAGTTTTCTAAAAAATTTGCAGAAAATATTTTACTCAAACTCACAAAAGTCAGATAAATTATTGGCAATTGAATGACGTAAAAGCTGTAGGAAATTTTTCCTAAATTAGTGAAAAATTTTCCGTCTAAAAAATTAGTCTGATTTTTTGTTGCCACACAATTAAGTATCACAAGTGCTGCTGCAGCTGATTCGAGAATGTTAATCGTATATTCAAACTTGCTGTCTAAAACTAGACGAATTGCAGGAATCACTAAGAAAATTGTCAGTAACAATATTTTTTTCGAAATAAAAATTCGTAATTTCTGGGCGATAAAATCGAAATTCCAAAACAAAAAAGAACCGAGATAAAAACAATAAATATAACGCAAAGCTGGTGAAACTTGTTGGACTACTTCAGCTTTTCCGCAGTAAATTAAAGTGATCAGAAATAAAAATTGTAAACCGAAATTTGTTCTTTTGTTAACAAAACAAAAAACTGGCAAAAGCAAGCTGCCGTAAATTTCACAGTATAAAGACCAAGTGACGTTATTAACGATCAGAGGTTCGGAAGTGACTAAAACTGCATTGTTGAAAATCTCATCATTGCTGAATTTGTGCATCAAAGATTGAAACCATTCGGAATAAAAATTGTTCAGCGGCTGAGAATAATTTTGCAGTTCTGATAAAATAATTATGATAAAAATTGCTGCTAAATGCGCCGGATAAATTCTGAAAATTCGGCGAAGTAAAAATAAAAAATATTCAAAAATTTTGCCGATATTTTTTTTGTGTAAAGATGAGGTAATTACATAACCACTCAAAACAAAGAATAATAATACGAATGAGGGGCCGCTGCCAATAAAAGCAAGAAGCAAACGATTAACAATTTGTTGCCAAGAAGTCGTAAGCCAATTGTCTTGAAATAGTGCGGGGAAGGAAGTGTTGTCGCTGCTGAAAACGAAGGTTAGCAAACAATGGTGAATTACTACGATGAATGCTGCGTAGCCTCGAAGTGAGTCGAGTCGATTTTCGTGAATGTGATTTTGGATATGCAAATTTTACTAAATTTTGAAAATAAAAAAGGACGAGATTGGTGATCTCGTCCCTGATTTTGTAATTCTTAAATTAGAAAAACTATTTCAATTTAGTGCTAACAACTAGGTAACCGCGATATGCAGTTTGAGCATAGTTTTTAGTGTTCATCGCGTGATAAACATCGCTTAAATTGATCCAGATCCAAGGATTTCTGTGAGCAGCAACGTCAAGAATCAAAACTGAATCTGATTTTTCGTCATAAGCTGCAACTGGTGAGAAATGTCCGCCCATCAAACTTTTATAAGAGTGATCGTAGTTTAGGATCAAAAATTCTTTATCAGAATTCACCACTTCTTTGACCAATTTTCTGAACTCAGAAAGTTTGGCATCAGAGAAAGTATCAACATTCACTAGTTTAGATTTTACACCGTGAATTTTTAACATTTTTTGTAATTCGTCGATATCAATACCACCGCCGAAAGATCCGTCTTTTTTCGTGATCTTCATTGAAATAGTGCGACGATCTAAAATCTTGTCAGTAGCCTCGTTGAAGAAATTAGTTTCGTTAATCAAACGATATTGTAGCGGATATTTTTTATCTCCGAAAGCGATTGGCCATTCTTCGATTACAGGAAATGGTTTGTGATTTAATTCATAAATTCCCGAAAGAACCACGGTTGCTGCTCCTTGTCCACAAGCTGCTGGATTGACTTGCGGTTTGAAGTGATGTGCTAAGCGATAGAAGTCACCTTTGTAGGTAGCTCTTTCAAGTCTTTCGATTCCTTCTTTGCTGTTCCAGTTTGTTACTGCAACTTGCTTGCTGTAGGCACTTACTGGGTAATCATTGTAGTGAAAGGTCATGCTTTTTGTGATAGTTTCATTTGCAAAAGCAAAATTGAAACTAGCGTTGGCGACTAGAAAACCGGCAACGGCTAAGGTTTTAGCAGTTTTAAATTTCATAATTTTTAAAAATTGATTGGTAGGTTTTTGTGATTGTGGAAAGACCAACTTAATTAGTAGGTTACTTTTTCCAAGTAGTGACTTTTTGGTAACTGAAAAATTGTTATTATAAAACTGTCATCCTGAGCGTAGCGAAGAATCTCAGGAGTTTGTCTAACAAGATCCTTCGCTACGCTCAGGATGACAGTTTAGGATAACAGAATGACAGAAATTCAATTCAGATAAATTAAGACACATTTTCCATCTCAAGATCAACTTTGATTTTGAGATTTTCTTTCTTCTCGTAATATTCGATACCAGTCTCACCTTTACCAGCATCGTTAAAATAAACATGCGAAGACGACACAATTCCCGACATTAAATTCCAAGTCGGATCAACTTCCAGCCATTGACCTTCATGGTAAATCATGTTCCAGCTGTGACCTTGACATTCTTGATATTCACCACAAGCGCCACCTTCAATAACTAGAGATGGAATTCCTCCAACTCGTGCTAAGGCATCGAAAAGTCGGGCATATTCGGTACAAACGCCAACTTGATTTTCGATAATTTCTGAGAGGTTTGGTAACTTGCCTAAATATCTAATGTCGTAGCGCAAATATGAGTTCACAAATTTTCCGATTTTGGCGTAGAGCGGAATATTTCCGTATCTCGGATCGGATTTAATCCGTTGTAAAATTGGATTAAGCAAAGCGGATTCTTCGCTGGTGAAATTAATATAATTCGCAGCATTGCGATTTATGGTACGGCGACTGGCGATTCCTGTAATAACTTTAGCGTTATTTCCCACAGTAACTTCTTGCGCTGGAATGTTGAATTTAAGCAAAGTCAGATCGCCCTTGTTCTCTTGTTTGAGAGGAGTTGCGCTGTAAGAAATATTATAATTTGAAACTCGTTGACGTGCGCTTTGGAAAAAGGTTGGCACTTTCACGACAAAATTTCCTAGTGCTGTGGAAGCGGTGATTTTGGTTTTAACCGATACATTCCAAATACTTTGCGATGGTGTGAGTTTGATAATTTCTTGTACGCCATTAGCTGGAACGATATTACTGTAAATGAAACTGTTACCTTTTTTGACCAAGTTTTGGTTAAAAGTTGCTGACTCAAAATGTCCTGGAAAATTGAAAGTGACGGTCGATTTTGCTCCAGCTGCGAAGGCTGGAACGTAGATTACTTCCTGTCTTAAAAACCGATTTAGTTTGTCGTATTTTTCTTCGTAGGAAAAATAAATCGCGATGTTTTCGCCGTTCTTTTTGCCGTTGGGAAATTTAATGTTTAGAACGTTGTTGCTGAAAGAATAATCAGCACTTTTTGAATAATCTTTGAGTAAATTGTCGTTGATGACATGCAATATTTTGATATGTTGTCTGGGATCGAAAGAGATCGAGAATGAAGAGAGGGCAGTATTTTGCGGCAACTCGGAAACAGTTCCGCGAATAATAATTTCAGAACTTTTTCCATCATCAGTTAATTGAGCACTTTCTTGCCAGCTTGAAATTGCTAGTTTGGCATGAGCTTCGTTGGCAAAAAAAACCAAGATAAAAATTAGTAATCTGGTAAGTTTCATTTCAAAAATTAATCGGGAGAGTATCAAGAAAATTACAACGTAAAAAACATTCTCATGTCTTGGATAATTTTCACAATTGCTGCGACAATATTGCAAACTTTTCGCAACCTTGAACAGAAAAGTCTAAATCAAAAATTAGATACCTTAACCGTTTCGTGGTCGCGTTTCATTTTGCCTTTGCCGTTTGCTTTAATTTGCGTGTTACTCACTTTCTCTACGGCGGCAAAACCGTTTATAATTTATTGCGCGGTCACGGCGTTTTTTCAAATTTCGGGAAATGCGTTTCTGCTTAAAACCATCAAATCACGCAATTTTAGTATTGGCATTGCCTTCTACAAAACCGAGATTTTACAGGCTCTGATTATCGGTTTAGTATTTTTCAAAGCGCATGTTTCGGTAATCGGATTTTTGGCGATCATTTTGACCAGTATTGGTATGGTGATGATGTCGAATATTTCATTTGCGAAGAATAAAAATTTTTGGCAGCAATTCGACAAAAGCGCGATTTTTGGGGCGTTGTCGGGATTCTGTTTTGCAATTTCCGCCTTCGCTTTGAAATTTGCTTCACAAGAAATGATTGATGTCGGTTATGAATATTTCTTAGCGGCAATCATTGTTTTGATGTGGGTGATTTCGATTCAGAATCTTTTCTTCGTCGTTCTTAAATCTTCGCAAAATCGTATGCGCCAAGATTTGGCAAAATTATTCGCTGCCGAAAATAAATGGTCTTTCGTTAAAACTGGTTTGTTGAGTTATGCTGGTTCAGTTTGTTGGTTTACTGCTTATGCACTTGGAAATGTGGTTTACGTAAAGGCGATCGGACAAACAGAATTACTACTTGCGGTTTTAATTTCACACCTTCATCTAAAAGAGAAACAAAAGCCAATTGAGCTTCTGGGAATTGCTTTAACGTCGATTGGAATTTTGGTTTTGATTTTTTTCCATTAACTAATTTGAAGACGAATTATGCCTCCATATAGTTTAAAAAGTTTTGATCCTCTATCACAGGAAAGAATTGACGAAATTATTGGAAATACTCGTCCAGAATTAGTTGCACAAGTCGCGCACATGGCGCAAGAAGCGATTACGCAAACTCCACAATATGCCGAATTAATTGCTGGTTACGGCGCAGAGGAAGACAAAAGAGCTTACATCGAAACTCATCAACAAAAAATGGCCGAGTTTTTAAATGATTGTGGTTTGATGGGTTATGGTCATGAGAGAAGTACATTTCAGCACGATAATTTTGTCATCGGCGCTGAAGGTATGGAATTAATCGTCGCTTATTTGAAAGATAAAAAAGCTCCTAATCAGCGTCTTCATGAAATTGTTACGGTGAAAAATGAGAATTTATTAGCCGATGATGGTTCGCGAAAACACTCCAATATTTTTTTACAAGATCCAGATCACAAAGCTTTGACACGTCGCTTACGTGAAGACATAGCAGCAGCTGGAGGAGTTGCAGGGGCTTTTGAAAAAACTTACGTAATCGAAGTATTTGGAACAACTGGCGGTAATCACGGCGCAATGTTGACAGTACGTAAAGCAGCTGGTGAAGAAGCGCCGTTAGTTCACTTTTTTGATCCATCTCCGTCCTTGATTCGCAATGGTTTGGAAGCAACACAAAACTCGATTGCTTGTGGTTGGAATGCTCATTTAATTATCGGTGCGAGTGTTAAAAAAGCTTTTGAAGCTGAAGGTTTGAAATTTGATAACGATAAATATTTCAACAATTCCGAACCGCAGCAACATCGTGGTTATGTTTATTGTGGAACTTTTGCCTATGAAGCGTCTAATCGTCTAGCTGCAATGACTAGAGAGCAGCACGAAGAGCTTCTAGATTCTTATTTGTACAAAAGTCCTTTTGGTGGCAAAACTGAAATGGCTATGATTACAAAAGGCGCAGAAGGTCGAGCTGTAGATTTGGATATTGATCGAATCAGAGAAGAAGGTGGTTATGTTGAAAAACCAGTTTTCGGTTTGAATGCTGAAGAAGTGATCGCCTCACAATTTGTCGAGCCAGCATTATCAAGTCGTGCAGAAGAATTAGCTGAAATTACCCATCACAGAAAACCAGGTCGAGAAGCAGAAACCGAACTTGATCATGTCAGAAGGTATCAGCTTACAGAAGAAGAAGCAAAAGCAGCAAATGATCCAAAAGAACAGCAAGGTTTTAACTCGATGATGGGACAAAAAGCTTTGCGCCAAAAAATTGGACATTTGTTTGAAATTGTTGCTAGCGAACAGTTTTTGGCAAGAGCAGGCGCAGTTGGTTTAGAAGAAAATCCATTTCAAGGAGTAACGCCTTATTTTCCAAAAGGTAATGCTAACGAAAATCCTCAGATCGAAGGAGCAAAAGGAATTATTGATGCGATAAACACCAATCTTCCGATGCAAAATCGCATCAATCGTGCTGAATTTGATGGCGAGGTTTGTCGTGTTGAAATTTATTTAGGCGAGATGACTGGTAAAAAAGTTTCTAGATTCTTTTCTGAAAATGGTATTACGCCTGTAAGAAATATAATTGATTTAAGTCGCAATCTTCCAGATGGGATTGATCCAGCGCTACGTAAAATCGATCAATATGTTATAGAAATTCCTCGCGAAAGATTCGCAGAATTTGAAGACAAGATGGCCGTAAAAGATGCTAGAGGAAACTTACAACCGAAAGTGCAATTCTACGCAGCAAATAAGGCTAATTCATTTTATCCGCAGCCGAGTGCCGGAATATTACCAACACAAACAGAGCGACTTGTGGCTGCGCAACAACAACAAATTAATTAACTAAATTTTAAACAAAAATGTCGATCACAATCAAAACAAAATATTTAGGCGGATTACGTTGCGAATCGCTTCACGTAAAATCTGGTAACACTTTAATCACCGACGCGCCAGTTGATAATAAAGGTAAAGGCGAAGCGTTTTCACCAACTGATTTATTGGCAACCGCTTTGGCGACTTGCATGATTACGATCATGGGAATCCAAGCTAATCAACACGGCATGAATATTGATGGTGTTGAATGTGATGTGACAAAAATTATGTCGGCACAATTGCCACGCAAAGTTGTAGAAGTGGTAATCGATTTTCGTTTTGCCGCAAATAATTTTTCTGAAGCACAAAAACAAATTTTGCGTGATGCTGCATATTTTTGCCCAGTTGCGCTCAGCGTCCATCCTGATTTAAAAAAGACGGTGATTTTCAATTTCTAACTCTGCACAGAAAAGATCGTAATGATTTCTGGAGAGATCATTATTCTCAAAGCATGAATCCTTATGCTTTACAGATGCCAAATATGGCTCCAATGGTGCATAATGAAGAAAATTGTCCGAACATGAAATTTCATCATCACAAACATTCGCAAGCTCAGTAATTAACTTTCTCGTAAAATAATATGAAAAAATTTATCGCTCTTTCCAGCATCGCTCTTCTGTTTTCATCAGCGGCACATGCTACAGGATTCTACGTTGGTGTTGATGCTTTAATGGCAGATGCTAATCATGAAGCGCGTAATATTTATTCATCTTCTGGACCGAAAAATAACGACAAACAAGGCGACGGCAAATTTAATTACGGACTTAACACCGGCTTTCGCTTTGATCTGCTAAATTTGTACGGTTCAGCAGAATTATTTTACGATAATTTGCAAACTTCAGCGCGAGATTTTCAATCATCAACAGGTCAGGCCAGCGGGCAGGGCAGCGACATTCAAATCAGCAATCGTTATGGTGCTAAAGCCAATGTTGGTTTTGCTATTTTGCCAAGAATTACACCGTTTTTGACTTACGGTTTAACCAATGTGAACTACAGCAGCAATGTTTTGTCGTCACACCAATCAAATTCAAAAAGTCAGATGACACCACTTTACGGCGTTGGATTATTGGTTGATTTGCCTTTGGGAATCTCTTTGAAAGCTTCGTATGATTATCAGCAATTTAACATGAGTTACGCTGAATCTGGCTCTAAAATTAAAACTGATTTGGGCGTTGCCAAGCTTGGCGTGATCTATAATTTCTAAGTTTTTTATGATGAAAAAAATCGCAGCAATTTTCTTGTTATTCTCCCTAACTTTTTGCGCCGCGCAAAATAAAAATCAGGACGAACTTCTTCCTTCCGGTGCCTACAAACTAGATAAAACTCACGCTAGCTTAATTTTTCGTGTCGATCATTTAGGATTTTCAAACTATACTGCGCGTTTCAAAAACTTTGATGCCGAGTTGATTCTAGATCCTTCAAACCCAAAAGATGCCAAGCTGGAAGCCACAGTTGATCCACGTTCTTTGGAAACAGATTTTCCTAAAAACAACAAAATTGATTTTAACAAAATCCTCCAAAGCAAAGGATGGCTTGATGTTGATCGTTTCCCAAAAATTAAATTCGTCTCTCGCGAAATCAGAATGACCAGCGAAAACACTGCCAATATCATTGGTGACCTTACACTTCACGGTGTAACACGTCCGATGGTTTTAAAAGCTGTTTTTAACGGCGGATACGCTCATCACAAAATGGATCCCAGTGGTGCTAGAATTGGTTTTTCTGCCAAAGGTGTAATAAATCGCAGCGAATTTGGCATTAGTTACGGTATACCAGCACTGGGTACCAAAATGGGAGTTGGCGATAAAGTAGAAATCATTTTGGAAGTTGAATTCAGCAAACCAATCCCAAAACCAACTCCAAAACCAGCAGATAAAATTGTGAAAAGAACCAAGAGATAGTTTGTACTTTCTCTACTTCGTCATCCTTGGACGCAAAGCGTCCGAGGATCTCTGGAGTCTTAGTTATGAACCTTAAGAGATCTTCGAGTCACTCACGTAAATCAAAGATTACTAAATGATGTGACGATAATTAAATTTTTTTTGGTAAGCTTCTTGCAATTAAAATTATCACAAATAACTTGCGCCGCCTCGTTTGCGGCTCAGTTTTGAGTTCGACGTAATAATATATGGAAGGGTGGCCGAGTGGTTTAAGGCAGCAGTCTTGAAAACTGCCGTACGTTCATGCGTACCGTGAGTTCGAATCTCACCTCTTCCGCCATTAAAAAAGGGATCGACCAAAACTGGTCGGTCCCTTTTTTATTGCGGAAAAGAATGTTGGAATTTTTTTCTGAGAAAAAAATTAATTAGTATACTGTCCCCAGATTTAAACTGGTACCATAGATGATTTTGTCTCGAATTTTCGGTGAACGTGAACTTGTAACTTTTCTTGCAAAGTGTAAGGTTATACTTTATGGTTTATGAATTATTAAAACCGTAAGGTAAAAAATGGATTACAAAAAATTAACCGAGAAAAAGAAAAAATTAGACAAACTTCGACCGCTTGATGTTGCTCTGGTCAAGAATCTGGAAGAATGGTTTAGAATCGAATTAACCTACACCAGCAACGCCATTGAGGGAAATACTTTGTCGCGCGCTGAAACTGCTTTGGTTGTGGAGAAAGGCTTAACAATTGGTGGCAAATCAATCACTGAGCATTTGGAAGCAACTAATCACGCTGCTGCACTCGATTTCGTTAAAGAACAAATAAAAAGAAAACCATCTGACTTACGAGAAAGAGACATTCTAAAAATTCACGAAATTATTTTAGATCGAATCGATAAAGAGAACGCTGGAATCTATCGCCGCGTTCCTGTTCGTATTTCCGGTTCTGCAGTTGTTTTGCCTAATCCAAGAAAAGTTCAAACTTTGATGGATGAGTTTTTTTCTTGGCTTGAAAACGAGAAAAAAATGCACGCAGTTGAACTTGCTGCCGAAGCACATTATCGCTTTGTGACGATTCACCCTTTCGTTGATGGCAATGGTCGTACCGCGCGTTTGTTGATGAATATGATTTTGATGATGCGTGGATATCCGCCTGCAATTATTCGCAAAAACGATCGCTTGGCTTACATTAAATCTTTGGAAAAACCTCAGCTAGTTAATGGTGAAGGAGATTCGAAAAACGATTATTTCAAATTAATTGCTGCAGCAGTTGATCGCTCACTAAACATCTATCTCAAAGCAATTGATGGTGAAGTTGAAGAACCAGAATCCGAAAAACTTTTAAAAATCGGTGAGCTCGCCAAGGCAACGAATCAAACCGTTCCGACAATTCGTCATTGGACAAAAGAAGGATTGTTGCAGGTTGCGGAAATAACTGAATCGGGGTATCAGATGTATTCCGAAGAAATGGTTGAGAGAGCAGAGAAAATTCAGAGAATGAAGGAAGAAAGGATGACTTTGGATGAAATTAAAAAATGCATTTAGATCAAAATGAGAGCATTTGAGAAATTGAGCTATGAAAGCAAGCTATCTTTAAGAGTTCTAGAGGATGGCGAGGCTAACTTAGTAGAAGAAAATATTACACCTAATGAGTATCAATTCTATATACAAAAAACCGCTAACTTTTCGGTGAACTTGATTGAGTCAATGAAATAGCACCTTCGTGGCACATTAGAGAAAAGTGTGTAAAAGGATTCCCATGAACCACCACATAAATTACGAATCTCTAATTACCTCCCAAATTAAACTGACACTTCAAGTAAAGATTCAAAGAGGTGAGATTTGAATGTTAGAAGTTCGGCAATAATTGGTATCAATTAACTGGCAGGAGCTAAGAAGCAAAATACAAGCAGCGATAACAATTTAGAAATTTGTAATTAAAGAAACTTTAAAGGCGCGTGGCGAACCAGGCTGGATGTTGTTATTGTTATGAGCGGTTTGGATATATCCCCGATCAAAAATATTTTCGATATTAAACTGCATACGATAGGCAGAATTGATGTTGTAATAAGCTGCTCCATCAAATCTGGTAAATCCTTTCAATCTTACGGTATTATCGGCAGAGGCGAATTGATCTGATTGACTAATTGCGCCCAGAGCTGCTGAAAATTTTTGAGTAAAATCATACTTATTCCACAAAGAGAAAGTGTTGTGCGGTACTAAAGCAGCTTTTTTCCCAGCGCTGGCGCTTGATGTTGTCGATACATAATAGGCATCTTGATAAGCATATCCGCCAATAACTTGCCATTTGTCGGTTACTTTTCCTGTTGCTCCAAGTTCAACACCGTTGGTGCGAGATTCGCCGGTGAGGACGAAGAAACCAGAGTTGTTTGGATCGTTGGCACGAGTATTGGTTCTATCAAGTCTAAAAATAGCGGCCGACAAATTAAGTTTTGGCGTCACATCCCATTTAGCTCCAACCTCATAATTTTGGAACTTCTCAGGTTTTAGAGCTGCTATTGCAGTGCTAAAGCTGTTAAACTGATCTCCCGAGCTAGGCAAATATGAGGTGCTGTAACTCGTATAAAGAGAAATGTTTTCTCGCGGTTTAATCACAAGACCAGCGCGCGGCGAAATCAATTCATCAGTGCGTTTGAATTTTTGATCGGTGCGATTGTTTAGCAGATCCATTTCAAATCTGTCATACCGCAAGCCAGCGGTTAGCTGTACGTATTTATTAATTTCTAGCTGATCTTGTAAATAAACGCCATAGACCCGAACTTTAGAACGGTTATCATTGTCACTTCCTGAGGTGCGATAAGTAATTGGCGTAAGGCTTATCGGATTACTTACCGAAACAGTTTCAGTTGATGAACTGTTATTAAAGAAACCGGTTTTTCTCAAAGTTGTTGAATCTTGTCTGGTGATTTCAGCGCCAAGCAAAAGGGTGTGATTGACAGTTCCGGTGGCAAATTTTTTGGTTAGATCGGTTTGGTTGGTAAAGTTATTGCGCTCTTGCTCATCATTATAAGCAGAAAGAGTAAGATTTCCCGAAGAATTTACCGCACTTGAAGCATAGACATTTTGATAGAATTTGGAATTCTGAGTATAGCGCGTATAGTTACGCACTTGAAGTTTTGGATTAAATTCGTGGGTAATTGTTGTATACACAGAGTCAATTTTTGCTTCAACTTCATTGTCATTTGGGTTGCCAAAAAATGATTTGCTTGGATTGATTTTGTAAGCGGTACCGTTTTGAGAAGGAATTCCACGATCGCTGAAACGGGCATCGCTGAAATGTTCATATCCAAATTTGATGTCGGTTTTTTTACTCAATTTAAGTGTCGCTGTTGGGTTAAAGCCATAACGCTCTATGTCGCCATATTGACGGAAAGTGCCGGTTTTCTCATACATGGCATTTAAGCGCAGCGATAAATTATTGTTAACTTTATCACCCAAATCAGTTTCAAATCTTCTATTGTTAAAAGACCCTCCAGAAGCAATAAATTGAAGTCTTTTTTCGCCATCAGCAAATTTTGAAACGCGATTTACCACACCTCCAGCACCACCGCGGCCAAAAGCCATAGCGTTAGGGCCTTTAAGAAATTCAATTCGGTCAATGTTATAAAAATCACGGAAATATTGTATGTCATCGCGCGCGCCATCTACAAAGAAGTCAGCAGTAGTGCTGTTGCCTCTAATAGTTATTTGGTCGCGGTTTCCTTCACCTTGTTGAATGTTAACACCTGGCACATATCTAACTGCTTGTTCCATATTGGTGATATTTTGATCGCGAATTTGATCCTCAGTTACAACCGAAATTGATTGTGGCACATTTATCAAAGCAGTATCAGTTCGGGTAGAACTTCTGGTTGATCCAGTTTTATAACCATCAACATCACCATCATTTTTAACGGTTGTTGCCATCACTGTAACAGTAGGTAAAACCAAATCCTGTTTTTGCTTTGACTCGGCTGCCTCAGCCTGAATAGACAAAATTAAAGGAATTGCTGTAGAAAAGATAAATTTACGATAAAAAAGTATAGAATTAGCAGAAGTATTTCTGAGCATAAAGGCAGTTCAGTAGTTTGATTGGATGTCGATTTAGGGGATTGCGGGAAGCTAATGATAGTAGTTATCATTAGTTAAAATTAACAAACAATCGGTTTTTTGATATTGCTTATCAAAGTACTATCACAGCATCCCTAAACAGTTGGTGGCAAAAAGCTAAGCAATCAGAGGCATCGGACATTGAACTATGCTGGCAAATGCTCGTAGAATTTGAACTTCGGAAGGTAGAATTTTTCCGTCATGAGCGATGCAAGTTACGCAGGTTTTTAGTAATTTTTCTTTGTCTAAAGGTTGCAATCTTTCTATCTTAAAGGCGGCTTTATTTAAACTGTTGATGCTAATTTCTTTTTTGGTGAGGAAATTGAGTTCAAGCTTCTGATCAGCAATAGCAGTATTGAAAGCTTCTCTCGCTTCATCTTCTTTATTTCCAGAATTGGCCATAAGTGATAAAAATAAACCAACCTCAGCTTTGATATTTTTCAAACTATAAATCTCTTTTGGTTTAACGTGATTTTTGTCAAATTCAGGATCGAGGTTGTTAAATAAAATTTTGCTAAACGACCATTCGAAAATGTTGATCTTCGAGTCGCAGTTGACCAAATCTAAAATTTTTTTCTTAAAAACTTGATATTGAGATGCAGAGAGTTGCTTCAAAGTTGGTAAAGCCATTTCAATAATCGGCAGGTACATTTCTTGAGATAGTTTCTCGATTTCATCATTCATTTTAGTGGTTAGTGCTACAACATTGGCATCAGAACTATTTTGCAAAATCTCTAATTGTTTCGAGTAAAACGTATCATCTTTTTTGATAAGAAGCGCGTAGATTGTTGCTACAGCGCCATAAGTATCGTGAATAGAATTTTTGATAACTTCGGGAATGGCAACGATAAGTTCATGAGCTTTATCAATAGATTTATCTTTGATTGTGCCGGCATCATTAATGTTTTGAATCATCTCTGAAGTGCTGATAAATGAAGCGCCTGCAATTGATGCGAAAGATTTTTCTATATTGTTTGTGTTGCTTGCATTTTTTGTTTTCTCGATTTGTGAGAAAAATTCCTGATCTGAGCTAGGAACACTAAAATCACCATTCCAGTTCGGTTCAATTAGTCTGATTCTGTATTCCAGAGGAGGGTGATCTGACATCAGAAGAAAAAAAGATTTTCTCGATTCAGCAAAAAATAAATGGCTGATCTCTAGCGATTTTGAATTGGAAATTTTTGAGCTAATTGCGCCGATCTTTTTTAAAGCTCCGGCTATTCCATGTGGATTACGAGTAAATTGTACTGCGGAAGCATCAGCTAAATATTCTTTCTGGCGGCTAATTCCGGCTTTGATAAGATTGCCAAAAAAGGTTCCGATAAAACCAATAGCTGTGAGACCAAGAGCCAGTAATAAATAAATTGCTAAGATTTTATCACCATCTTTACTGAAAGATCTTCTAGGTATCGAATTCAACATTCGTGATCCAATCAATCCGATTACCAAAATTCCATGCAATATGGCAATGAGTCGGATATTCATTCTCATATCACCGTTAAAGATATGGCTAAATTCATGGGCGATTACGCCTTGTAATTCGTCGCGATTTAAATTTTTGAGCGCTCCTTTGGTAATTCCGATAACCGCATCATGTGAGTTATAACCAGCGGCAAAGGCATTAATGCCATCTTCATTAATTAAATAAACTGGTGGAACCGGTGTGCCTGAAGCAATCGCTATTTCTTCAACAACATTTAGTAATTGACGTTCTAGCGCATCTTTAGTTGTTGGTAGAATAAGACGACCGTTTAGTTTTTGTGCTATTACTTTACCGCCGTGAGATAATTCACTTTTTTTATACAATCCGACTAGTGTCACAAAAATAATTATTCCCAGACTTATTTCACAAAACAGAATTGGGTTAAATTGACTAATTATTGCGCCTAATTTTGATGAAAATGTAGCATTAGGATTTGTCCAAATTTCACTATTTTCAAAAAGTGAAATGATAATAATGAACAAAAAGTTAGTCAGTACTATCAGGAAAAATACTGCCAAGCAAAACAGGGCAACAAGGCGAGTGGTGTTGGTACGAGAACGTTGCTGCTGTTCGAAAAAATTCATCTACTAAAAAGAAACTTTAGGAGCGTTTTGTAGTAATTTGCTATCTTCAAATTCCAATAAAGAAGCGTCGGCAGCATGACCAAACATAGAAGCGACGATATTTTGCGGGAAGCTTTGTTTGTAGGTGTTATAATTCATTACTTCGTCGTTGTAAGCTTGGCGAGCAAAAGAAATTTTATTCTCGGTACTGGTTAATTCTTCAGAAAAATGCATCATATTTTGGCTGGCTTTCAGCTCTGGATATGCTTCCATAACGATGTTAAATTTTCCCAAACCACTACTTAGATTTGCTTCAGCTTGCGATAGATTTTTCATAGCAGAAATATCTCCGGGATTAGATGAAGCATTTGCTAAAGCTTGTTGGGCTTGACTACGTGCTTTGGTGATATTTTCCAAAGTTTCTTTTTCGTGGGTTAAATAACCTTTTGTTACTTCGATTAAATTTGGGATAAGATCGTAACGTCTTTTAAGCTGAACTTCAATTTGAGAGAAAGCATTTTTAAAACGATTTCTTAGCGCCACTAATCGGTTAAATATACTGATTAAGAAGAAGATAAATAATGCAGCTAGGGTCAAAACAGCAATTAGTGTAGTATTCATAATTTAGAAAATTTGATTAATAGTGAAGTGCGTGTGACCAGATAATTATAAGAGATTTTAATTTCTAGAACAAATCTCTGAACAAAAATGATGGTTTACTTCAACGAGTTTTCTGAAAATTTTTCCCTACTTTAGGTTGTGTGAAATGATGTTATTATGGTGTTGTTGATTAAGTATGGATTGCTTTCCCCTCAATGAAATAGATTATCAACGCACTCAGGATTTTAGTTTTTTTACGTTGGCAATCCATAACGGATTTATATTTAGTGTTAAAAACCCTTTGCCTTAAAGCAGGCTGGTGTTTAAGTTTTGTTTTGTAAATATTTCCACCCAATTCCAAACCCACTTTATGAAGCTTCTCACCACGAAGCCTTGTATTTTCTCAAGGTATTTTTCCCTTCTTTTTTATTTTGTTAGACGAGCTTTAGTCTTTTTGGCTATGGTTTGTTTAGTTGTTGAGCAGTTTTTATTTGTTTTTGTTGGTACGGCGCGTGCTGCGGATTTGCCGATTGTTGTTGATGGATCAACGAATACTTCTGTTACTAAAACTGCTTCCGGTGTAGATCAGATAAATATTGCTGCACCGAATTCTTCAGGTCTTTCACATAATAAGTTTACGGATTACAACGTTAATAGTTCTGGTCAGATTATTAATAATTTTTCTGGTCTTAATGCTGCGGAGGTTGCTGGAGGTTCTGGGTCGACTGCGGTAACTTCGACTCAGATTGGCGGGTTGGTTACGGTTAATTCGAACTTAACTTCTTCAGGTTCAGCTAAGGTTATTCTCAACGAAGTAACTTCAGGTAATACTTCACAACTTTTAGGTTATACTGAGATTGCCGGCACGAAGGCCGATTTAATTTTGGCGAATCCGAACGGGATCGCTTGTTCTGGCTGTGGCTTCATCAATACTTCAAAACTTCTGATGATTGCTGGATCGAGTAATTTCGATGGTTCTGGCAATTTAGGATTCAATTTAAAAGAGCAGAGCAATCCCAATCTTTACGTTCCTCTAATTACAATTGACGGTTTGGGTCTTGACGCTTCAACCACAACTTCTACCGATATCATCGCTTCCAGCGTAAAACTTCTTTCCACAATTTACGGATCAGATTCGAATACAGTTACAATTAAAACCGGCGAGGGCAGTTACGATTACAATTCGAAGGCAATTACTAGTTCATCCTCCTCATCTTCAACCACTCCAACTTCACCAGTCTTTGCCATCGACGCATCAAGTTTAGCCAAGATCCAAGCTGGCAATATTTACCTAATCGCCACCAAAGCCGGCGTTGGCGTAAAAATGGAAAGCGAGATTCTAGCATCATCAACTTTGAACCTCGATGCCAATGGCGATATTTATTACTCAAAACTTTCTGCAGGCGACAGCGCAACTCTGACTTCAACTCAAACAATTGCTTCCACTTCACAACTTAACTCATCTTCAAACTCAAGCGATTCCTCGACGATTTCCGCACCAACTTTAACAATTCAAGCCAATCAATTTAACAATTACGGCACAACAACTGCAGATAATTTAAACATTCAAAACACCGCAACTCTGAACAACTACAACACTATCACCGCTTTAGATCTTAATTTATCTAACATCACCAATCTCAACAACTCTGGCACAATTTA